>ERZ650307.61-NODE-61-length-47748-cov-11.662089_pt1 | contig 47748 bp, 42 predicted proteins | sample MGYA00376243_ERZ650307 | MGnify/ENA primary metagenome ERZ650307 (study PRJEB26733, sample SAMN07839242) | wastewater metagenome | biome: urban; feature: artificial channel; material: waste water | place: USA: North Carolina | collected 2016-03-31 ... | reverse complement strand
AACACCGCACTAAAGTCAAAAACAGGATTGCTACGCAATCCGTGCTATTCATCCCTGCCCTAAAGGACGGGGCTTTCCGCACACTGGGTAAAAAAAGGGAAAAAGGGGAGAACAAAGCGTCCCATTGTGCCGGTCAGTGATTGCATTTTCCCCCTACAACGCGCACACTTCCCCTCACCCATTAATCATAATGTAGCAGCGGTGTAACCGCTTTCTATCAGGACTTAGACTTGTGTTAACTTGGCTAAAACAACAATTCCCCAGTGCCGGACTGACGGCGTTTATCACGCATCCCGACTGTATGTTGCACAACGTGGGTGAGGGACACCCCGAAGCCCCTGAGCGACTGGTCGCCATCCGCGACCAGCTTGTGGCTTCGCAGCTTTACGACGAGCTCCACGAAGTCGAAGCCCCCGATGTCACGCCGGAGCAATTGGAACGGGTGCATCCCCCTCACTATTTGGCTATGCTCGAAGCCAGTGCGCCGGCTGCCGGTACGCACCGCATCGACCCTGATACCGCCATGATGCAACACACCTTGCGAGCCGCGCGTCGGGCCGCAGGGGGGGCAGTCAAGGCCGTAGACATGGTCTGCCAGCGACTGGCACCCAATGCGTTCTGCAGCATTCGTCCGCCTGGACACCATGCCGAGTCTGCCGCCTCAATGGGTTTTTGCTTCTACAACAACGTGGCCGTCGCCGCCACCCACGCCCTGTCCGAATACGGCCTAGAGCGCGTGGCTATCATCGACTTTGATGTTCACCACGGCAATGGCACCGAAGAAATCTTCCAAAACGACCCCCGTGTCATGATGGTGTCTATTTTTCAGCATCCATTTTTCCCCTACTGCGGCGACAATCCAGTAGGGCAAAACATGCACAATGTTCCCATGAAAGCAGGCAGCGGCAGCATGGCCTTCCGCGAGGCGGTCGAACATATTTGGTTGCCCAACCTCGAAGCCTTCCAGCCGCAAATGCTGTTTATCTCCGCCGGCTTTGATGCCCACCGCGAAGACGAAATGGGCTCGATGGCACTGACCGAATCCGACTACGAGTGGGTGACCCGCCAACTGATGCAATTCTCTTTCCGCTTCTGCGAAGGGCGCATTGTGTCGGTGCTAGAGGGCGGCTATGACCTCTCTTCTTTGGGGCGCAGTGTCGCGGCGCACATCAAGGTACTTTCCGGTGGTTGATGCCGCCTAATGCCTGCCCCTGCCCTGTTTCGGGGCAGGCTTCTCCTCACGGGCAGCAAGGCTGGTTCTTGCTGCCCGTTGTCATGCTTTTGTTCGCCTTGAGCTTGGGCAGTTACTTTGCGTTAGCCACGACCAATGCCCGTTCGTCGGAGGCACGCCGTGCCAGCACCGATGCGGTCGCGCTTGAAGCCGCTCGTGCTGCTTTGCTGGCATGGGCTTTTACGCCCCCTGCCCCCTCTGCGGCTCTCGCCGCCCAAGAAGTCAGCCCTGCTACCTTTCCTTACCCTGACCGTCAAGGGAAGGGCTACAGCACCTGCCCCACCCAAGGCACGAATCTCAACACCGCCGCCAGCGAAGCCCGCCGCTTTGGCTGGCTCCCCGAGCGTGGCGAAGCCCTCCCCAACCCGCCTTCCGCCCCTTGGGCGGCTTCGCCCTGCGATGGCAATGGCGAAGCCGTGCCGCGTAACCACATGCTCAGCTCAGGATTGCGGGACAGCCTCAACAACCGGCTGTGGTATGCCGTCTCGGCTAATCTACTGGATCGGCGGGTCAAGCACAGCACCACCTATCGCCAGCCCATTACCTTTGCCTCACTGGATACGACCAGCCAATGGCTGACCGTGTGCGACCGCCAAGGGCAAGTGGTGTCTGACCGTGTGGCCATGGTCTTGCTGGCAGGGGGCGTGCCACTGACAGGGGTGGTGCGCCCTGCCAACAGCACCAATGCCGCTTTGTATTTGGATACGACGATCTTTCCTACCACGGCGGATGCACGGTGCAAAACGGGCACTGCGCTGCAAAATAGCAATGCGGATGCCGACGCCCGCTTTGTCCTAGGCGAAGCCGATGCCACGTTTAATGACCGCGTGCTCCTGCTAACTGCTGACCAGTTTAAGGGCATGCCCGTAGGGGATGCCTGCGATGCCCTGCCGCTGTCCGATGCGTGTGCATTTCGCCAAGATCATCCCACATTAGAGCGGTTTATCACCCAGTTTTTTGCTGCTTGGCTGCGTGACCACCCCACCCCACCGTTGGTGCGCTATACCGATACGCCACCAGAGCAAGACCCTTATGTAGTGCCGCCCGCACCGCTGTGCGAAGTGGCTGCACCGCTGAACCGCCCCACGCTTAAAACTGCCGCATGCTACCCTTCCGACCCCACGGCGGTCGATTTCCCCGTCTGGTTAAGTGGGGACTACGACCGCAATCCTGCGGGACTCAATCGCCCTGCTGGGGTGGCGACGCAAACGTGGCTGGCCACCCTGCGTTACGAACCTGTCAGCACCGCCACGCAAAAAGGTATGAAGCTGCAGTTTGATGGCTGGCCATTTTGCTATCTACTGACCCGTGACCTTACCGCCCCCACCACCACGCCAACCCGTATCCAACGCCGAGCCTATGTTGCCACTTCGCCCGCCTGTCCCGCACCCTGAGTCGGGCTTTTCCCTGTTAGAGCTGGCCATTGTGCTGGCGATTGTGGGCGCGTTGATTGGCGGTTTGCTGCCTATCTTGCAGCCCTTGGCCGACCAACAACGCCGCCAAACCACGCGTGAGCAGCTCAGCTTGTTTCGCCGTGCGCTGACCGGCTATGTGCTGGCTCAAGGGCGTTTACCCTGTCCTGCTGACCCCAGCAAGCCGACCTCCGATGCCAACGCAGGGCGCGAAGAGCGTCAGCCGATTGCCTCACCGCCTGTGGCGGTTAATAAAGACACCGCTGCCTGTGTACGCAATGCGGGGGTATTGCCATGGCGCACCTTGGCGGTGACCGAGCTAGACGGCTGGGGGCAACGCTTTGGCTATGCGGTCTCGCCCTACTTTACCTTGGCGCGAAATGGGGAGGGGGGTTTGAGCACATTTACCCTGCCCATCGACTTTTATCAGTTTGTGTTTGTGAAAGACGACCCCGCCGCCGCCCTTGCCGTGGATAAGGCGGCGGCGTTTGTGGTGTCGTATGGGGCGAACCATCTGGGGGCGTGGAATAGCCAAGGGCAGCAAACGCCCTACGCTTCCGCCACCGCTGCCGAGCTGCTGAACATTCACAACACCGGCGCAATCGGCGATACCCTGCCGTTTTTTAGTGCGGGAATGGGGGGGCAAGCGGATGATTTGACTGATGTGATTGGACTATCAGAGGTCTTCTACATCCTCAATCGAGGTGGATATCTACCATAACAATGCGTCATGAACTTGGTTAGAATGGGAGGCTTATGTAGCGGGTCATAGGCATATCTTGGTAGATGCACCCACCATGCGGTGCATGCTGTTTATTTGATTTTTTGATTTTTTGATTTTTTGTTTTTTTGAAAGGCAGGTATGTCCAAGCAATCTCAAAGCGGCTTTACGCTGGTCGAACTGGCCATTTCTCTCGTGATTATCGGGTTGGTGTTAGGGATGACTTTCAAAGGGCGCGAGCTGATTGACGGCGCAAAAGTCAAAAGCGTCCAAGCTCAATATGGCAAGGTCAGTGCGGCACTCAATATCTTTTTTGAACGCTACGGTCGTTATCCTGGCGATGGCTGTCCCAGTAATGACACCACGGCCTTTACTGCCTGCACCAATACCCCCGATGGCATTTTGAGCACGACCGCAGAACAAACATCCTTCTGGTCCCTGCTTAATACCAGCAATACTTTGCCTCTGTCGGAAAAGAAAAACTCGATTGGTGATGCGTGGCAAGTCATTTCTGGCGACGGCATTGATGCCGCCATGCCAGCTGTTTTTCCGCCGACATGGACCTTCCTTTATTCCCCTGCCGTCGATAGCCGGATGCTGTGCCAGCTTGAACGTCAAATTGATGACATGAATCCCTCCACCGGCATTATTCGTTCTGATTCCACGGTATACAGCTCTGCCACCCAAGACTGCTGGGCACTGACACCTCAGCCATCTAAAATTGCGCTGAAGCTCTTGCCGTAATTACAGCACCCCGCCTCCCCACTTTTGCTGGACCCGTTGCCCCTCGCCCCCGCCGTACTGACCTACGCTGGGGGCGAGGGGCTTTTTGCGGCGTGTTTTTGATACGGCGGGGGCACGGTGCGTCGGGTGGGAATCATCAAACAGCTTTACGTTAACGTAAACGTAATGTTATGTTTGCTGCCGACCTGTTGCGGGTTTGCGTTCTGCGTGGGGCAAACCCGCAACGCACGCAAGGTTATCGCTGCACCGCACCATCTAAAGTCATTGGCAAGCACAACAAGTTTAGTTACGCTGCCAGTACACAAGGTTTACGTTAACGTCAACGTAACAATTTCGGAGACGCACCGGTTAAGAGTGCGCCCAAATATAAATACCACCCTGCGGACTCGCCACAAACGACACCCGACAGCGAGGATGGAGATACCACGATGGAAAGCCAGCAAGTCCCCCACGTCGGCGGTTCGGGTACGAACCTCGACACCTTCCCCAAGCTGCTGATGCACCACGCCAAGGTGCGCGGCGAGCGCCCCGCCATGCGCGAAAAAGGGCTCGGCATTTGGCAAACATGGAGCTGGGCAGAGGTTGCCCGCGAAGTCCGCGCCATTGCCTGCGGCCTGTCTGCCCTTGGCTTTAAACGCGGCGACCGCTTGGCCATTATTGGCGACAACCGCCCCCGCCTATATTGGGCGATGGCGGCGGCGTAGTGCTTAGGCGGCGTACCGGTGACGCTGTACCAAGATTCTGTTGCCGAAGAAATGGCCTTTGTGCTCAACGATGCCGAAGTCCGCTTTGCCGTGGTCGAAGATCAAGAGCAAGTCGATAAGCTGACCGAAGTCCGCGACCGCGTGCCCACGCTTGAACACATCCTCTACGACGACCCCCGAGGGATGCGTCACTACGGGCAAGACTTTTTGCACAGCTTTAGCGAAGTGCTGGGCGGTGGACGGGTTCAGGACGATGCCAACCCTGCCCTGTTTGACCAAGAAGCCCTTGCGACCAAAGCCGGCGACCCTGCCATTATGCTTTACACCTCCGGCACAACCGGCAAGCCCAAGGGCGTGGTGCATACCTATCACAGCATGATTGTCACTGCCCGCAACAGCGTCGAAGCCGAAGGCCTGACCGACCGCGAAGAAGTCTTGGCGTATCTGCCGATGGCGTGGGTGGGCGACAACCTGTTCTCCTATACCCAGTCGATGGTGGCGGGCTTTTGCGTGTCCTGCCCCGAATCCAGCGAAACCGTGATGAACGACATGCGCGAGATTGGGCCAACTTACTATTTCGCCCCACCCCGCGTGTATGAAAACCTGCTGACCCAAGTCACCATCCGTATGGAAGATGCCAGCCCCGCCAAACGCTGGCTGTTTAACTACTTTATGGAACACGCCCGCAAAACCGGTACGCGCATCGTCGATGGGTTGCAAGTCGGATTTTTGGATCGACTGGGCTATTGGCTGGGCAATATCTTGGTGTATGGCCCGATTAAAAACGTACTGGGTTTTTCGCGCATCAAGCTGGCGTTTACCGCAGGCGAAGCGATTGGCCCCGAGCTGTTCGACTTTTACCGCGCCCTGAATATCAACATCAAACAGCTTTATGGCTCGACTGAAGCCTATGTGATGATTTGCGTGCAGCCGAATGGGCAAATCAAGCCCGATACCGTCGGCACACCGGCGCGTGATGTTGAAGTGAAAATCTCGGACAGCGGCGAAGTCATCTTCCGTGGCCCCGGTGTATTTGACAGCTACTGGAAACGCCCTGATTCCACCGCCGAAACCAAAACCGAAGACGGCTGGGTATTGACCGGCGACGCGGGCTTTTTTGACGATGATGGCCACCTGAAAATCATCGACCGCGCCAAAGATGTCGGCAAGCTGACCAACGGCAGTATGTTCGCGCCTAAGTATCTGGAAAATAAACTGAAATTTTTCCCGTATATCAAAGAAGTGGTCACTTTTGGCAGCGACCGCGACCATGCCACCGCCTTTATCAATATCGACCTATCTGCCGTGGGTAACTGGGCTGAAAAGCGCAATATTCCTTACACCGGCTACACCGATTTGGCTGGCCAAGCCCCCGTATACGAGCTGATTCGGGAGTGCGTGGAAAAGGTCAATGCCGACCTCGCCACCGACCCCCGCTTGGGCCATTCCCAAATCAAGCGTTTCCTGATTCTGCACAAAGAGCTGGATGCCGATGATGGTGAGCTGACCCGCACCCGCAAAGTTCGGCGCAATTTTATTGCCGAACGCTACGGCATGTTGATTGAAGCCCTGTATTCCGAAGCCACCGAGCACACCATTGATGCACAGGTGAAATTTGAAGACGGTCGAGTCGGCAACATCCGCGCCACCCTGCGGCTTTGCGACGCACAAGCCTACCCCGTTCGTGCGGCTTGATTAGGATAAGGACACCCCATGAATACGCTTCGCAAAATTGGCGACGTGGTTTTGAGTGCCGAGAACATCTCCCTGTCGTTTGGCGGGGTTAAAGCCCTCACCAACATCAGCCTAGACGTTCGAGAACACGAAATCTGCGCCATCATCGGCCCTAACGGCGCGGGCAAAAGCTCCATGCTCAACGTCATTAACGGCGTGTACCACCCCCAGCAAGGGCAAGTGACCTACCGTGGCCATCCACAAAAAACCCTCCATGCCCACGAAGCCGCCCGCTTTGGCATTGCCCGCACCTTCCAAAATATCGCGCTGTTCAAAGGCATGAGTGTGCTGGACAACATCATGACTGGCCGTAACCTCAAGATGCACACCAACTTCTTGCAGCAGGCCTTCTACTGGGGAGCCACCCAGCGCGAAGAAATCCGCCACCGCCAAAAAGTGGAAGAAATCATCGACTTTTTGCAAATCGAAAACATCCGCAAAACCCCCGTCGGACGGCTGCCGTATGGCCTGCAAAAGCGGGTGGAGCTGGGGCGTGCCCTCGCCGCCGAGCCTAAAATTTTGCTGCTCGACGAACCGATGGCCGGCATGAACGTGGAAGAAAAGCAGGACATGTGCCGCTTTATCCTCGACGTAAACGACGAATTCGGCACCACCATTGTGCTGATTGAACACGACATGGGCGTGGTCATGGATATTTCTGACCGCGTGATTGTGCTGGATTACGGCAAAAAAATTGGCGATGGCTCACCCGAAGAAGTCCGCGCCAATCCCGATGTGATTGCCGCCTATCTCGGCACCTCGCACTAAGCCCCTCAAGGAGACACATCATGCAATTTTTCATCGAAGTACTGGTCGGCGGCTTGCTCGCTGGCGTGATGTATTCGCTGGTCGCCTTGGGCTTTGTCCTGATTTACAAGGCCTCCGGTGTGTTTAACTTTGCCCAAGGCGCGTTGGTGCTGTTTGCCGCCTTGACCTTTGTCAGCATCGAAAAAATGGGGGTGCCGTTCTGGATTGCACTCGCCATTACGCTGGGCATCATGGTGTTGATGGGGGTGGCGATTGAGCGGATTGTGTTGCGCCGCTTGGTCAATCAACCGCCCATTTCGCTGTTTATGGCCACCATCGGGCTGTCGTTTTTTATCGAAGGATTGGCGCAAACCGTGTGGGGCACCGAAGTCCACGGGCTGGACTTGGGCATTGCCGATGAACCGTTCGATGTGATGGGCGTGTTTATCTCCAAGTTCGACTTGTTTGCCGCGTCCCTGTCGGGCGTATTGGTTGCCGTGCTGGCGGTGTTCTTCCAAAAGACCAAGCTCGGACGTGCTTTGCGGGCGGTCGCCGATGACCACCAAGCCGCGTTGTCGGTGGGCATTCCTCTCAAGCACATCTGGGCGATTGTCTGGGCGGTGGCTGGGTTTGTCGCACTGGTGGCAGGGATGCTGTGGGGCTCGCGTTTGGGGGTGCAATTTGCCCTGACGCTGGTGGTGCTCAAAGCCTTGCCCGTGTTGATTCTGGGCGGCTTTACCTCGGTGCCGGGCGCGATTGTCGGCGGCTTGATTGTGGGCGCGGGCGAAAAACTCGCTGAAGTCTATCTGGGGCCGTTTATTGGCGGCGGGATCGAAAACTGGTTCCCCTACATGCTGGCCTTGCTGTTCCTGTTGGTACGTCCCGAAGGTTTGTTCGGTGAACGCCATATTGAGCGCGTCTAGCTTGCTGCTGCCCAGGACCTGTTTACGAACTAGCGAACGCAGGATCAGCAGCACGTAAACAGGTTCTTACCACCCATTCGCCCCAAGGATAGCCATCATGATTTACCGCGAAGCCGGACAATTTAAAACCACGTACCAAACCGATTCCGCCATTTTCCCTATTCTGCAGGACAAGCTGTTTATGCTGGCTCTGCTGGCCATCTCGTTTGCCGTGATTCCTGTGTTGGGGTCGGACTACTTTTTGTCCGGCATTTTGATTCCCTTTTTGATTCTGGCCTTGGCTGCATTGGGGCTGAATATTTTGACTGGCTATGCGGGGCAGCTCTCGCTGGGCTCGGCGGCCTTTATGGCGGTGGGCGCGTTTGCCACCTTTAACTTTATCACCCGCATCCCAGGGATGCCCCTGTTGCTGGCTTTGGTGCTGGGCGGGTTGACGGCCGCCGTGGTGGGTATCTTGTTTGGGCTGCCCAGCTTGCGGATTAAGGGCTTTTACTTAGCCGTCGCCACCTTGGCCGCGCAGTTCTTTATCGAATGGGCACTGACCAAGTTCGGCTGGTTTACCAACTACTCCAGCTCGGGTGTGATTTCTGCCCCGCCGATGGACGTATTTGGCATTGCCATTGACTCCCCCGTTAAAAAGTACCTGCTGACCTTGTCGGTGGTGGCCATCATGACCCTCGCCGCCAAAAATATGGTACGAAGCGGCATGGGGCGGGCGTGGATGGCCGTGCGTGACATGGACGTGGCCGCCGAAGTGATTGGTATCCCCATCCTCAAAACCAAGCTGCTGGCCTTTGCGATTAGCTCGTTTTACTGCGGTGTGGCCGGTGCTTTGTGGGCGTTTGTCTTGCTCGGCACAGTGGATCCCCAAGCCTTTGACCTGCACCGCTCGTTCCAAGTGTTGTTCATGATTATTGTCGGCGGCGTAGGCTCGATTCTGGGTTCGTACTTAGGGGCAGCGTTTATTGTGCTGCTGCCGATTGTGCTGAACGTGGTTGGGCAACTCTTCCACGGTGCAGTCAGCACCCAGTTCTTGTCCAATATGGAAATGATGTTGTTTGGCGGGCTGATTATTTTCTTCCTGATTGTTGAGCCGCATGGCTTGGCGCGGCTGTGGCAAATCGCCAAAGAGAAGCTGCGGATGTGGCCTTTCCCGCACTAAACCCTTGTTGCGGTGCGTTGGGCCGGGCTTCCGCCTGCCCAACCCTGCTGCTTTGTTTCACCCCCACAATAAAGCCGTCACCCTTCATAACAAGACGGCGCCCCCCCACGATAGGAGACAGCACCATGCAAGTTACCCTGAAACGTTCTGCGATTGCTTTGGCTGTATCACTGGCCACCCTCTCAGCCGGCCAAGCGTTTGCGGCTGAGCAATTTATCCCGATTCCGAGCTACCGCGTTGGCGCGTATGCCTCGGGGGGGTCCAAGTACTACGGCGGCTTGCTGGACTATATCAACCTCGTTAACGCCAAAGAAGGCGGCGTGGGCGGCGTGAAGCTGACCTACGAAGAGTGCGAAACCGAATACAAAAACGACCGTGGCGTGGAATGCTACGAACGCCTCAAAGGCAAGGGCGAAGCCGGCGCGTCGATGTTTAACTTTATGTCCACCGGCATTACCTACGCCACCATGGACCGCGCTGCCCAAGACAAAATCCCCCTCGTCACCATTGGCTTTGGTCGGGCGGATGCCAAAGATGGCAGCGTCTTCCCCTACATTTTCCCACTCGTCTCGTCCTACTGGAGCCAAGCCTCGGCCAAAGTGACCTTTATTGGCCAACGCGTGGGCGGCATGGACAAGCTCAAGGGCAAGAAAATCGTCAACCTGTATCACGGCTCGGCTTATGGCAAAGAAACCATGCCCGTGCTGGATACCTTTGCTAAAAAATACGGCTTTGAGATTGTGCATATCGAAGTGCCCGCCCCAGGCACTGAACAGCAATCGCAATGGCTCGAAATCCGCCGCCAAGCCCCTGATTTTGTGATTTTGCGTTCGTGGGGGGTCATGACCCCTGCCGCGATTAAAGCTGCGGCCAAGGTCGGCTTTGCGCGGGACAAAATCGTCGCCGTCTGGTGGGGTGGCTCAGAAGAAGACGTGATTCCTGCAGGCGATGCCGCCAAGGGCTATATCGCCGGTAGCTTTGCCGCCGATGGTAAAGACTTCCCCGTGGTGCAAGACATCGTCAAAACCCTCTATGCCAACAATAAAGGCAACCTGTCCAACCAAGAGGCCATTGGGACGGTCAACTATAACCGTGGCGTGGTCGGCGGCATCATGATGGTCGAAGCCATCCGCGTCGCCCAAGGCAAGTTTGGCAAAAAAGCCCTGAATGGCGACCAAGTGCGCTGGGGTCTGGAACACCTCAACCTCAACCCAGAGCGGCTCAAAGCCTTGGGCGCGGCCAACATGATTCCAGGGGTCAAGACCTCGTGCGCCAACCACGAAGGCTCGGGCTATACCCGCTTTATGCAGTGGGATGGCAAAGCATGGAAGCCGGTTTCGGGCTGGATTGCACCAGACAACAGCGTGCTCGACCCGATGGTGAAGGCTTCTGCCGAGAAATACGCCAAAGAAAAGAACATTACCCCGCGTGATTGCAGCAAGGAAAAATAAGCCCTTGCCGTGCGGTGGGCAGGGCGGCTTCTACCCCCTCCCTTGCCCTCCTTCATCTGGTTTCCCCAGCGGCCATCCCTCCGCTGGGTCATCCTCGGAGCCTCACCATGAGTCAAACCGGCGTAGTCCCCGGCGCAACTGACCAGCAACCCAGCCCGTTTCTGCTGTCGGTCAACAATATTGAAGTTATCTACAACCACGTTATTTTGGTGCTCAAAGGCGTGTCGCTCGACGTGCCAGAAGGCAGCATCGTCGCCCTCCTCGGCGGCAACGGCGCGGGCAAAAGCACCACCCTCAAAGCCATCTCCAACCTGCTGGCCAGCGAACGCGGCGATGTCACCAAAGGCTCGGTGGAATTTCGGGGCGAACGGGTGGACCAGCTCACCCCCGATGCCTTGGTCAAACGCGGCGTGGTGCAAGTCATGGAAGGCCGCCATTGCTTTGGTCACCTGACCGTCGAAGAAAACCTGCTGACCGGCGCGTACACCCGCAGCATTAGCCGCGCCGAGCTGAAAGAAAGCCTCGAAAAGGTCTACCACTACTTCCCGCGCCTCAAAGTGCGGCGCACCAGCCAAGCCGGTTATACCTCTGGCGGCGAACAACAAATGGTGGCGGTGGGGCGTGCCCTGATGGCCAAGCCTTCGATGATTTTGCTGGATGAGCCGTCTATGGGGCTGGCTCCGCAAATCGTCGAAGAGATTTTTGAAATCGTTAAAGACCTCAACCAGAAAGAGCGCGTAAGCTTTTTGCTGGCCGAACAAAACACCATGGTGGCACTGCGTTATGCCAACTTTGGCTATATTCTTGAAAATGGCCGCATCGTCATGGACGGCACGGCGCAAGACCTCTCCACCAACGAAGATGTGAAAGAGTTCTATCTTGGCTTGGGGGGTGAAGGCCGCAAGAGCTTCCGCGAAGTGAAGCACTACCGTCGCCGCAAACGCTGGCTGGCGTAAATTTTGACCCGGCGGGGTCGATTACCCCACCCCGCTGAATCCTTGTTCCCCCCTTGCAGGACTGCCCCATGCCGCATCTTGACGCACTCGAAACCCGACCCCACGCCGACCGATTGGCAGACCAACTGACGCGGTTGTCTGCCCAGCTTCAATGGGCGCACGACAGCAGCCCTGCCTATCGCGCCCTGCTGGCGGGCATCGACTTGGCGGCAGTCAATACCTTGGCGGCCTTGGCCACCCTGCCGGTCACCCGCAAATCTGCTCTGATTGCCGAGCAAGCCGCCCAGCCGCCGTTTGGGGGCTATGCCGCCCTCGCCACTGGCGCAGCGGCACGCGTGTTTGCCTCGCCTGGGCCGATTTACGAACCCCAAGGTCTCGGCGATGATTTTTGGCGGCTGAGTCGTGCGCTGTATGCCGCTGGTTTTCGGGCGGGGGATGTGGTGCATAACACCTTCTCTTACCACTTTACCCCTGGCGGTTTTATGCTGGACAGCGGCGCACGCGCCTTGGGCTGTGCGGTGTTTCCAGCCGGCGTGGGGCAGACCGAGCAGCAAGTGATGGCGATGCGCGACATCGGCGCAACCGCCTACACCGGCACGCCGTCCTTCCTCAAAATCATCCTCGAAAAAGCTGACAGCATGGGCGTTCCCCTGCCCGCACTCCGCAAGGCTTTGGTGACCGGCGAGGCTCTGCCAGCCAGCTTGCGTGATTGGTTTACCGCCCGTGGCATTGCCGTGCGCCAATGCTATGCCACGGCAGATTTGGGCTTGATTGCCTACGAAACCGAGCCCAACGCAGGGCTGATTATCGACGAAGGCATTCTGCTGGAAATCGTCACCCCAGGCAGCGGCGACCCCGTGGCCGAAGGGGCGGTGGGCGAAGTGCTGGTCACGTCTTTCAACACCGCTTACCCGTTGGTGCGCTTTGCCACCGGCGACCTCTCGGCCTTTGCCGTGGGCAGCTCGGCCTGTGGGCGCACCAATCGCCGTATCAAAGGCTGGATGGGACGCGCCGACCAAACCGCCAAAATCAAAGGCATGTTTGTCCACCCCGAACAGCTCCACGCCCTGACCCGCCGCTATCCGGCCTTGGGGCGAGTGCGTTTGGTGGTGGAGCGCGTCAACGATTTGGATGTGATGACCTTGCTGGCCGAATCCAACCACGACGACGCGACACTGGCGGCCTTGGTTGGCGAATCGCTGCGTGAGCTGACCAAGCTCAAAGGCAGCGTGACGCTGGTCGCCCCCACCAGCTTGCCCAACGATGGCAAGGTGATTGATGACCGCCGACCGATTGCCTAATCCCCCATTTTGACCCATGACCTATAGGGTGACAGCGTTTCACCCCACCCCTCCGCGAGGATTGTATGGATTTTGCCCTGAACGACGATCAACGCGCCTTCCAAGACAGTGCGCGGGACTTTGCCCAAAACGAACTCGCCCCCTTTGCTGCCGAGTGGGATGCCGAAGCGCACTTTCCCATCGCGACGATTAAAAAGGCCGGTGAGCTCGGCTTTTGCGGGCTGTATACCGCAGAAGAATTTGGCGGGCTAGGCTTGAGCCGCCTAGATGCCGCCATCGTGTTTGAAGAGCTGGCCGCAGGCTGCACCGCTACCACCGCCTACCTCACCATTCACAATATGGTGACGTGGATGACCACGGCTTTTGGCTCGCCAGAAATCGCCAACTATTGGGGGCCTCTGCTGACCTCCGGCGAAAAACTCGGCAGCTACTGCCTGACCGAGCCCGGCGCGGGCTCCGATGCCGCCGCACTCAAAACCCGTGCCGAAAAGCAGGGCGACAGCTATGTACTCAACGGCAGCAAAATGTTTATCTCCGGCGCGGGGTCTACCGACTTGCTGGTGGTGATGGCGCGTACCGGTGAAGCCGGTGCCAAGGGTGTTTCGGCCTTTGCCGTCCCCGCCGACACCCTAGGCATTCAGTACGGCAAAAACGAACACAAAATGGGCTGGAAAAGCCAACCAACCCGCACCATTACCTTCGACAACGTTACGATTCCCGCCAGCCACCTGCTGGGGCAAGAAGGGCAGGGCTTTATCTTTGCCATGAAAGGACTGGATGGCGGGCGTATCAATATCGCCACCTGTGCCATCGGCACCGCCCAAGCCGCACTGGAACGGGCGCAAGCCTATCTGCACGAACGCCAGCAGTTTGGCCGCCCCTTGGCACAGTTCCAAGCCTTGCAATTTAAGCTGGCCGATATGGTCACCACGCTGGTGGCCGCCCGCCAAATGGTGCGCCTTGCCGCATGGAAGCTCGACACCGGCAGCCCCGAAGTCACCACCTACTGCGCCATGGCCAAACGCTTTGCCACCGATGTCGCCTTTGACGTGGCGAACGAGGCTCTGCAAATCCACGGCGGCTACGGCTATATTCAGGAATACCCGCTAGAACGCTATGTGCGGGATAACCGTGTCCACCAAATTTTGGAAGGCACTAACGAAATTATGCGGGTGATTATTGCCCGTGCTGCCCTGCAAGAGGGCACTTTGGAGAACCTTAAATAATGACCACTTACGCCCACCTGAACGTCGAAAAACGCGGCCACACAGCCCTTGTCACTATAAGCAATCCCCCCGCCAATACCTGGAACAGCGACAGCTTGGCCGCGCTGGTCGATTTGGTGACCGACCTCAATGCCGACCGCGATATCTACGCCTTGGTGCTGACCGGCGAAGGCAGCAAATTTTTCTCCGCCGGTGCCGACCTCAAGCTGTTTGCCGATGGCGACAAAGCGATGGCGCGGCGGATGGCACGGCTATTTGGCCAAGCTTTCGAAGCCCTGACCGCTTTCCGTGGGGTCAGCATTGCCGCCATCAATGGCTTTGCCATGGGCGGCGGGCTAGAAGTTGCCCTCGCCTGCGACCTGCGGATTGCCGAAGCCCAAGCCCAAATGGCCTTGCCCGAAGCCAGCGTCGGCTTGTTGCCCTGTGCCGGTGGCACGCAAAACTTGGCTTGGCTGGTAGGCGAAGGCTGGGCGAAACGGATGATTTTGTGCGGCGAACGCATCGATGCCGCCACCGCCGAGCGCATTGGTCTGGTCGAACAAGTCGTCCCCACCGGCGAAGCTCTCACCGCCGCCTTGGCCTTGGCAGAAAAAGTCGCCCGCCAAAGCCCCTCCAGCACCAGCGTGTGCAAACGCCTGATTCAAGCCGCCCGTCTCCAGCCGATGGCGCACGCCCTGCCGACCGAGCGCGAATGGTTTGTCGATTTGTTTGATACCCAAGACCAAAAAGAAGGGGTGAATGCCTTCTTGGAAAAACGCGCCCCAGTGTGGAAAAACGCATGATGCCAATCGGGTGATTAGGGTAGGCTGTGTGGGGCTGTTGCGGCCTATTGCCGACTGTTTCGCCGCCCCCACACCGTCACCCAAACCCCCTTTCATTCATTCTCTTGCTGGAACTGCTATGTCTGAAGACCTCTCCGCCTCGTGCGTTATTTTTACCGAGCAAGCTGCCACCAATGGCAAAAAAATCGGCTTTGCCACCCTTAACGCTGAAAAATCCCTCAATGCCCTGACGCTGGACATGATTCGGCGGCTGGATGCCCGTCTGCGCCAGTGGGCCGACGATGACAGCATTGCCTGTGTGGTGCTGCAAGGCGCGGGCGAAAAAGCCTTCTGTGCCGGGGGTGATGTGCGCAAACTGCGCGAAGCCATTGTGGCGCACCCCAAAGGCAGCCCCACCCCATTTGCCGCCGATTATTTTGCCGAAGAATACCGGCTCGACTACCGCATCCACACCTACGACAAGCCGATTTTGCTCTGGGGCAGCGGCATTGTGATGGGGGGCGGCTTGGGCTTGATGGCCGGTGCCAGCCACCGCATCGTCACCGAAACCTCGCGCATTGCCATGCCGGAAATCACCATCGGCCTGTATCCCGATGTCGGGGGCAGCTGGTTCTTGCCCCGTATGCCAGGGCGGGTGGGCTTATTTCTTGCCCTGACCGGTGCCCCACTCAACGCCCACGATGCCCGCGTGGTCAACTTGGCCGACTGGTTTGTGAAGAGCGACGACAAGCTGGCTATTTTTGCGGGCTTGGTCACCGTGCCTTGGGCAGAAAACCCCGCCGACAACCACGGCAAGCTGGCCAAACTGTTGCGCGGATTTGCTGCCCAAGCCGAATCTCACTTACCGGCTTCGATGGTGCGGGCGCACTTCGACACCATTCAACGGGTCACCGATGGCGACACCTTAGAAGAAGTCTCGGCCTTGATTGCCGACCACGCCAGCGACGATGTGTGGATGCAGCGGGCGGCCAAAGCCCTCGTGGTGGGATCGCCGACCTCTGCCGCCTTGAGCTGGGAACTCAACCGCTGCGCCCGTCATTTGGGGCTGGCCGACGTGTTCCGCCTAGAGTGGACGCTCTCGGTGCAGTGCTGCGCCCACCCTGACTTCCCCGAAGGCGTGCGGGCTTTGCTGGTGGACAAGGACGGCCTGCCGCATTGGTCGCCCGCCACCTTGGCCGACGTGACCTCTGCGTGGCTAGACGCGCATTTTGCCCAGCCGACGGTGACGCACCCACTGGCCGATTTGGGCGAATAAGCCGCCTTTACCACGCCCTTTATATCCCCCCCTCCTCACAAAAAGCGAGACACCCCATGCAGCACATTGCGTTTATTGGTTTAGGCAATATGGGCGGCCCAATGGCCCTGAATCTGGTACGGGCAGGCTATCGGCTGTCGGTGTTTGACCTTGTGCCCAGCGCGGTGCAAACCTTGGTTGAGGCGGGTGCAACCGCCGCTGCCACGGCCGCCGATGCCGTGCGTGAAGCCGATGTGGTGGTGTCGATGCTGCCCGCCAGTCAGCATGTTAAAACGCTGTATTTGGCCGCCGGTGGGGTGTTGGACACCGCCCGTGCGGGCACGCTGCTGATTGATAGCAGCACCATTGCCAGCCAAGCCGCCATCGAAGTGGCCACCGCCGCCAAAGCGCGCGGCTTTACCATGCTGGACGCACCGGTTTCTGGCGGCACGGCAGGGGCAGCAGCCGGCACGCTGACGTTTATCGTCGGGGGGGAAGACGACACGCTGACCCAAGCGCGGCCTATTCTAGAAAAAATGGGCAAGAATATTTTCCACGCGGGCGGCAACGGGGCAGGGCAAACCGCCAAAATCTGCAACAACATGTTGCTGGGGATTTTGATGGCAGGCACGTCCGAAGCCATCGCCTTGGGCGTAGCCAATGGCCTCGACCCCAAGGTGCTGTCGGAAATCATGAGCAAAAGCTCGGGGCGGAACTGGGCGTTGGAGCTTTACAACCCGTGGCCAGGGGTGATGGATGGCACGCCTGCCTCGCGGGAATACAGCGGCGGCTTTGGCACGGACTTGATGCTGAAAGATTTGGGCTTGGCCGAAGAAACCGCGATGGCGGCACGGGCGGCCACGCCATTGGGCTCCGTCACCCGTCAGCTTTACCAGTTGCACAGCCAAGCAGGGCAGGGGCGGTTGGACTTCTCTAGCATTGTGCAGATGGTGAAAAAGCCGGTGTAGGCGAAACGGCGGATGAAGCCAAAGGGGCGAGACAGGCGACTGCTCGCCCCTTTGTTTTTTAATCAGCACATACAAACCAAGGATGTGTAGTATATCTTTTTTGATATAAAATTCAGACCATGCATGGGAAACAAATTATTGGGCAGCTCAAGGCCGCAGGTTGGCAGATATTGCGCCAAGAAGGTAGCCATGTCCGGCTCGGAAAAAACCAAGCCAGAACCTCTGTCCCCTTGCATGGCACAAAGGATATTAAGCCGGGTACGCTTGCCAGTATTGAGCGGCAAACGGGATTGAAATTTAAGTAATCAGCGGCTCACATACGCCTGGGCTTTGTTGCACAAATAAATCCTAAGTTCTTGTTTTTAATAGCCTGAATCAAATCATAAGCAAAATAATTAATAGCAAAATCAATGGCTTGGCGATTTATGCAACAAAGCCACACGCCTGCGCAAAGGAAAATATATGGCCATCATCAGCTACCCCGCCACCATAAAACCAGAGCCAGAAGGGGGGTTCATTGTTCAATTCATTGACCTTGACGAGGCTTTTACTGAGGGCGAAACGCTAGAGGAAGCCCTGTTTAATGCAGCTGAAGTGCTGACCCTAACGCTAGATGGTCGGATGGATGAAGGCCAAGACATCCCCGCGCCCAGCCAGAGCAGGGAAGCGGTCTATCTGGTGTCGCCTGATGCCAAAACACAGGCCGCGCTGTTGTTGCGCCAAGCGCGTGGCAACCGAACCTTGGCAGATTTAGCGCGGGCATTAGAGACAAGCTGGCCACAAGTCCAACGCCTAGAAGACCCTCATCACTGGCCTAGCCTCAAAACCCTAGACCGTGCAGCGCGTGTGCTGGGTAAGCGACTGGTGCTCAGTCTGGAATAATCTCAGTCTGGCGTAATAGCAGTAGCCTGCTGGTGTGGTGGTGTTGCTGTCACCCCGCTGTCACCTCCGCTTCATCTTGCGGTAAGGCGGGGCGGCTAAGATGCCTTCCATCCCAAGGCGGGTGGCATCAGGCGGGGAGTGCCAGAATTCCCTGCACCAGATAAACGCAAAAAAGCCCAGTTTTTACGCTGGGCTTTTTTGCGTCTGGCGGCGGGCTACACCGGCTTGGCTGGGGGCTTACATATTCGGGTAATTCGGCCCGCCACCGCCTTCGGGTGTCACCCAGTTGATATTTTGCGTGGGGTCTTTGATGTCGCAGGTTTTGCAATGCAGGCAGTTTTGCGCGTTGATTTGCATCCGTGGCTGCCCTTCTTCCCGCCCAACAATCTCATACACCCCAGCAGGGCAATACCGCTGCTCTGGCGCATCGTAACGCGCCAAATTGACCTGAATCGGCACCGCGCCATCTTTGAGCCGCAAGTGGATGGGCTGGTGCTCGCCGTGGTTGGTGTTGGAGATAAACACGCTAGACAGCTTGTCAAACGTCAGCACGCCATCGGGCTTGGGGTAATCAATCTTGGGCATATCCGCCGCAGGTTTGAGATACAGATGGTCAGGCTGCTTGTGGTGCAGCGTCCACGGGGCGTTGCCCTTAAACAGGTAGGTATCAAGTGCCGAATACACCAACGCGGGCCAGAAGCCCCAGTGGAAGGCAGGGCGAATGTTACGGACTTTCCACAGCTCGTCATGTACCCAGCTATGCCGGAAACGCGCAGGGTAGGCGCTGACTTCCCGCACGGCAGTTTCTTCACCAAGCGCCGCAAAAATCGCTTCAGCGGCCATCATGCCGGACTTCATGGCGGTGTGCGTGCCCTTGATTTTTGGGACGTTCAGCGTGCCAGCGGTATCGCCGACCAACACCCCCCCAGGGAAAGCCAGCTTAGGCAAGCTCTGGATGCCGCCTTCGGACAGGGCGCGTGCCCCGTAGCTCAGACGGCGACCGCCTTCAAATACGCCCCGAATCGCAGGGTGAGTCTTAAAGCGTTGGAATTCATCGTAAGGCGAAAGGTGCGGATTGTCGTAATCCAACCCAATCACAAAGCCCACCACCACTTGGTTGTTTTCAAGATGGTAGAGGAAAGAGCCGCCGTAGGTCTGGCTGTCCATCGGCCAACCGGTGGTGTGGGTGATGCTGCCTAGCTTGTGGTGCTCGGGTTTGACTTCCCACAGCTCTTTGATGCCAATACCGTAGGTTTGCGGGTCCACGCCCTCGCGCAGCTTAAAGCGGTCAAACAGGGTCTTGGTCAGCGAGCCACGGCAGCCTTCGGCAAAAATGGTCTGCTTGGCCCACAGCTCCATGCCGGGGGCGTGGTCGCTGGTGGGGTTGCCGTCGCGGTCTAAGCCCATGTCGCCGGTGGCCACGCCTTTGACCGCGCCCGTGCTGTCATACAGCACTTCGGCAGCAGCAAAGCCGGGGTAAATTTCTACGCCCAAGGCTTCGGCTTGCTCGCCCAGCCAGCGGCAGAAGTTGCCCAAGCTGATGATGTAATTGCCGTGGTTGTTCATTTGTGGCGGCGTAGGGAGCTTGGTCGCGCCGGTTTCGGTTAGGTGCAAGAAAGTATCTTCACCGGCAGGGGTGTTGAGGGGCGCGCCCTTTTCTTGCCAATCGGGGAACAACTCGTTGAGCGCGGTCGGCTCAAGCACCGCGCCAGACAAGATGTGTGCGCCGATTTCTGAGCCTTTTTCGAGCAGGCACACGCTGACTTCGCGCCCTTCGGTTTCTGCCAATTGCTTCAGCCGAATCGCTGCGGCCAGACCAGAAGGTCCGCCACCGACCACGACCACGTCGTACTCCATATATTCGCGTTCCACTGCAATTCCTTTCTTCTGCTTTGCCTCGTGTGGGCAAATGATTTTTTTAATGTGTAAAACCTCGCTATCGTGCCTGTTTTTTCTCGGCTTTGCCAAGCATTCTAGGACAACAGGGAGAGGCTGCCGCGTGGGACGACCGTAACGGCCACACCCGCACGCGCTCGGGTAGCCAAACCGTGGTGGCAGACCGCTTCCCTCGGCTGAGTGCGGCGGGCAAAACCCGTCGTGTGCCCCCGCCGTTGCGCGTGTTGTGGCTGCGGCGCAACGTACAAAATCGGACATTCTGCGGGGCAGCCGCACTGCGTTGACGGTCGCGCTGGGGGGCTCTATATTCAAGCAGCTCCATCCGTTGAGTCGCTTCCTGCCCATGACGGCAAAACATCCCCCTAGGAGTTCCCCCGATGCAAACCCTCACCTTCGCCGTGCAAGGCATGACCTGCCAAGGCTGTGTTGCCAACGTCACCAAAGTGCTGACCGCTCTCGCAGGGGTCAGCTTAGCGGTGGTCAGCAAAGAAGAAGCCCAAGCCACGGTGACGTTTGATGCGACCCAAACGACCGAAGCCGTACTCAAAGCAGCGGTCGAAGCCGCAGGCTTTGACGTAGCATAATCGCCCAGCAGCTTTTGCTGCCGTAGCACGACCAAGCCCCCGTCTAACTTCGCACTCAAGCGGGGCTAGAACGGGGGCTTGGTCTATTCAACCCAAGGCAGCGGGGGATTATTCGAGGTTTTGGATTTGCTCGCGCATTTGCTCAATCAGCACTTTAAGTTCGACCGAGGTTTGCGTGGTTTCTGGCGAAACCGACTTGGAGCCGAGCGTGTTGGCTTCGCGGTTAAGTTCCTGCATCAAAAAGTCCAGCCGCTTGCCCGCTTGTCCACCGGCTCTGAGTACACGGCGCACTTCGCTGACATGGGCAGTCAGGCGACCCAGTTCTTCGTCCACGTCTATTTTTTGGGCGAAGAGCGAGAATTCTTGCTTGATGCGGTCGTCGTCTAGGCTGACATTGGCTTCTGCCAGCCGCCCCACCAACCGCCCTTGCCATGCGGCCAAAATGGCAGGTAGCTTGGGCTGGATGTGGGCAATCAGGGTTTCAATGCCCACCAGCCGTTCGACCAAAATGGCGGCGAGTTTGTCGCCTTCACGGGCACGGGTGGCGTTAAAGTCGTCAATCAGCGCGGGCAGCTCGGCCACGCACAGCTGCTGCAAAACCGAAGGCGCGAGGCTTTGGGCGACCAGTGCCCCAGGCCAGCGCAAAAGCTCGCCGGTGGACAGCGGGCGGCAGCTGGGCACCAGCGCGCTGAGTTCGCCACTCACCGCCACCAGTTGGCTGATGAGCTCTCGATTGAGAGTCAAGGTGGGCACAGTCGCCACGCTTGGGGTTAGCGAGATACGGCATTCGATTTTGCCGCGCACCACTTGGGCACTGACCGCTTCCCGCAGGGCGGGCTCAATGCTACGGAGCTCTTCGGGCAGACGCACTTGCAAATCAAAATAGCGGTGGTTGACCGCGCGGAGTTCCAGCGACAACACGCCGCCACTGAATTCGCGGCTACGGGTGGCAAAGCCAGTCATGCTCAACATCATGGGGAGGGTGCTCCATTACAAAGAGAGAGTTTTATTGTCTCTCACTATACCACGCGCTTTCTCCTGTTCTGGACGGTTAAGAGCGGCAATGGCTTGCCCTGTATAATCACCGTTTCCCCTTTCAATTTTAGGATTTCCTATGCGCCCCTCTGCCCGCCAACCGGCTGAACTCCGTCCCATCCGCTTTACCCGCCACTACACCCAACATGCAGAAGGCGCAGTGCTGGTCGAGTTTGGCAACACCAAGGTGCTGTGTACCGCCAGCGTAGAAACCGGCGTGCCCAGCTTTTTAAAGGGCAAAGGCGAAGGCTGGGTGACGGCAGAATACGGCATGTTGCCCCGTGCCACTCACACCCGCAGCCGCCGCGAAGCCGCCAGCGGCAAGCAAACCGGCCGCACCCAAGAAATCCAGCGTCTCATTGGGCGCAGCTTGCGGGCCGTGGTGGATTTGAAAAAACTGGGCGAACGGCAAATTGTGCTGGACTGTGACGTACTGCAGGCCGATGGTGGCACGCGCACCGCCAGCATTTGCGGGGCTTTTGTGGCACTGTCTGATGCGATTGCAGGTTTGTTGCGGGCAGGCACGCTGACTGAAAGCCCGATTGTTGACCATGTTGCCGCTGTCTCGGTGGGGATGTTTCAGGGCGTGCCGGTGTTGGATTTAGATTATCCAGAAGACTCCGCCTGTGATACTGATATGAACGTTGTTATGACAGGGGCGGGGGGCTTTGTCGAGCTGCAAGGGACGGCGGAAGGCAGCCCGTTTACCCGTGCCGAAATGGACGCACTGGTCACCCTCGCCAGCGAGGGCATTGCCCAGATTGTTGCTTTGCAGCGGCAAGCTTTAGCCACTGGCGTTTAAACGCGGTGTAACTGAAAACTGGCAAAAATATACCAATGAACTTTTTTGGTGACATTCACCCATAAGTCATCCGCCTGCTCTAGACAAAATCGAATATCATGGCCTGCGGCATGGCTCGTTTTAGCTGATCCATGCCCCCTTCTCTTTTTTGATAAGCTGCACACCGAACATGACTCCCAGCACCACAATTCTAATTGTTGAAGACACCTTCGAAGACCGCTTGCTGATGACGCATTTTTTTACCTCTATCGGTTACACCGTGGTGGTCGCTGTCAGCGGGGCGGAGCTACGCCAAAAAATAGCCAAGGAAGTCCCCGTCGATGTGATTTTGCTGGATGTTAATTTGCCCGACGGCAACGGTTTTGCCTTGGCGGATGAACTCCACCTAGGGGACTACGCAGGGCTTATCTTTGTGACCTCTCGCGGCGAAGAGCACGACCGTATCTTGGGCTTGGATGTCGGGGGGGATGATTACGTCACCAAACCCATCCAGCTCAAAGAACTTGCTGCACGGATACGCAGCGTGCTGCGCCGTCGCCTGCCCAAAAATGCCGCCAACCTGCCAGACAACTACCGCGAATTTGCCGGTTGGATGCTTGACCCTGTCCGGCGCGAACTCTTTTGCCCTGCAGGTGAGCTGCTCCCGCTGACCTCCGGCGAGCTGAACGTCTTAAATGCCCTCGCCGCCGCAGAAGGTAACGTCGTGGGGCGCGACTATCTGCTTGATGTCATTAGCAACCGCGACCCCCGCCAAGTCAGCTCCCACACCGTGGACAGCCTGATTGCCCGTATCCGTAGCAAAATGCAGCCCCGTATGCCGGCTGACCAGCGTTCTCCCATCGAAACCGTGCGCGGCAAAGGCTACCGTCTCTTGCTGACCCCCCAAATGCTCGTACCGGCCAAATCTCCCACTGAATACGACCCGTTGCCATAAGCCTTCCGGCCCCGCCGACGGTACAGTAAAACGGAATCCCCTTCCTTTAGGGGGGGGAGGGTGTCAGAATCGGCAAACTTTTTTTGTTTGATGCTCGGATTCTTGACCATGTCTTTTAACTTAATTGTGCAGCGTGCCGAACCCCTGTCGATGGTGGACTTGGCTGACCTCGCCGTTTTGGTGGATGCGCCCACCATCGAAGTGCTGTCTGATACCGCGTGGCGATGCCTGAACGCCAACGTCGAAGCCAGTGTCCGCGAAGAAGTCCGCGAACTGGCGGCGCAGCTACAATGTGATTGGGCATTTGTCGAAGCCGGTCGCGACCTGTCTAGCTTTGGCCTGTGGATGACCGATATGGACTCCACGCTGATTGAGATTGAGTGCATCGACGAAATCGCCGCCCTCTTGGGGATTAAAGACCAAGTGGCTGCTATTACCGAACGCTCGATGGCGGGCGAACTTGACTTTGCGGAATCCCTCACCCAGCGCGTCGCCCTGTTGGCGGGGCTGAAAGAAACCAGCCTCCGCCATGTTTATGACAGCAAAGTCACGCTCACCCCAGGTACAGAAACTCTTGTCGCTGCGTGCAAAGCCGCTGGGGTCAAAATCGGGCTGATTTCTGGCGGGTTTACCCACTTTACTGACCGGCTTAAAGCACAACTAGGCTTGGATTACGCCATCGCCAATACCCTCGAAGTCAAAGAGGGGCGGCTAACCGGACGGCTCGTTGGCGAGATTATTGATGCCCAAGCCAAAGCTGATTGGCTGATTAAGCTCCGCGACCAACTGGGGCTGACCGCTGCCCAAACCTTTGCCACTGGAGATGGTGCCAACGACCTCAAAATGCTCGAAGTGGCTGGTGTCGGTATTGCCTTTCACGCCAAACCCATCGTGTGCCATCAAGCAGATATGGCGCTTTCTTATGTCGGTTTGGATGGTGTTGTTCGTCTGTTTGCAAAGGCCTAGCCATGCTTTCTCCTCTCAATTCGGTTTCATTTGATGCCCATTTTCCTTTGCAACTGACCGCCGCGCGTGCTTTTAGCCTAGAGGATGTGGGGCGAAATCGGGTCTTACTCCGCCTACTGGCTGCCGAAGAAACGACCTTGACTGACCCCGCTTTGGCGCGGCTAGAGGCCAAGCTCGATGCCTGTTTGATGCTGTTGCCGCACACCACCCCTGTGCTGCCCGAACACGCTTGCCGTGTCGGCCTGACCCAAATTGCTATCCAAGGTAAAGGCACGTTTGCCCCCCAACAAACAGCCATGCTGACGCTAATGCCCAACTGGCATTATCCCCTGTCGCTGGTCTTGCCTGTGACCCTCAGCGTCTTACCAGACGGCGTGTTGGCACAGTTTGAGCGTGTGTTTGACAGTGAGGACGAAGCCCGCTGGTCACGCTTTGTGTTTCATTGTCACCGTCGCCAACTCAGCTAACGCTTGCCTATGTTGCCCCCCCCTCTTCCTTCAACAGCTTTACGCCTCGCGCCCGTGCTGCGGCAAGGTTTGGTGACTTTTCGAGCCTTTGGTCTGGGGCTGTGGGTGGGGTGGAGTGTGATGCTACTGCTGTTTACGGCCGCCACATGGGGACACCTCGCGACGCTACAAACCACGACGATTACCCAAACCTACCAAGCCGTGCTGGTATCGCTACAGGCCGAAGCGGAAAGCTTACTTGCCTCAGGCTTTGGTTTAGGCGAAGAAACCCTGCTCCAAACCCAGCTTGAGGCTGCGCATTACGCCCACCCTGACCTGCTCGACATTCACCTGTTTGGCACACAGGGCATGGTGCATTACGCCACCCACCTTGCTTACCTTGGTACACGGTCTTTTGCCTTTGACCGTGCCATCCAGCAGGGCGATAAGCCGTGGCAAGTCGAGCAACGTGGACTGACCGAGCTGGGTATGCCGCTCCACGGTGGGCGTGGCGAAGTCGTCGGCTATCTGGTCTTGCGTTATCCCATTCCAAGTACATGGGTCTTGCCCACAGGCTTGGCGGCCGCGCTGTGCAAAGGGTTGGCGGGGGGCATGGGGCTGACCTTTCTGTGGTTGCTGGCTTGTGTCGGGTATCGCGTGGCGCAGCTTCGGCGATCCTCTCCTATGCTGCTGGCAGCATGGGCGCGTTTGGAGGCGGCAGAAGCCCGTTTTGACCACGTTAGCCACGCGCTGCGCCAAGACCCGCCGCCCCGCCCATGACCCATTTTGCCTATCTTTGCTTTGCCGGCTTATGGCTGCTGCTGCTGGGCGCACAGGGGGGCGTGCTGTGGCTGATGCGTGTGCAGATTTGGGCACAGCCAAGTTGCTGCTTATGGATAATACTGACTGGGGGCACCGAGACGCTTTTGCTGCTAGAAGCCTGCCGCCGCTGCTTTGCGGGCAGCTTTACCCAGCGCGAAGCCGCCCTCACCTTACTGGCCAGCCGTGTCAGCGAAGGACGATTTGACCGCACGGTGTTGGTTGGGTGCGCCATACACGGTGACCGCCGCGCTTACGACCTCAGCCTACGGATGCAGCAAATCAACGACAAAGCTTATATTTTGACGCAGATGCTGCAAGTGCGACTCAGCACCGAAACCGACCCCGCCACTCGCCACACTTTGCAGCAGCTCCAAGCTACGGTACTGGGGCAGGATACCTTTGCAAGCCGCTTGGCCAACCCCACGCCCTTTGCCAGTAAAATCGCCCAAATCCGCTGGCAAATCATGGGGCATCTCGCCCTGTGGCTGTGTACGCTGCTGGCAGTACGGCAAGTGCCCCCTCTCCCAGAAGGCGGGATGTGGGTTGGGCTACTGGTAGGCGCGTGGGTCGTGCCGGCTTTTCAGCAGCGACTGGCATTGCGTCCCGCCCATGTTTTGTTGGTGGGGCAGAGTGTGGGCGGGATGGCGGCTCTAGCCGCGTGGGGGGGATTCGGCGTGGTAGCTGGGGGGCTTTTGGGGGGGGCGATGGCATGGCTGATGCTGGGTTTTGTTGTGCGCTGGCAGCGACTGAGTGGCTATAAAGGGGGGTGCTTTCCTTCTCTTGCGGTGGGCGGTGCGGCGTGTTTTTTTCCACTGCTGTTGCTGCTCCTGCTGCCCCATCTGCCACTAGACTGGTTGCTGTTCGGGCTTTTTTTGGGCTGGGGACTGCCTATTTTACGGTCGATTATTCGACTGCCCTCACTCCCCTTGCCGACGACTTCTTCGCCTAAAAAGACTTTTCCATGCCCTTAAATCGTCGCCTATGGGTTTTGCTTGCACTGGGCTTTACGGTGCTGTGGCTGGCTTTTTATGGGGTGCTGTGGCTTGGAACGAGCGTCTATCACTTTAATGCCATGCAACATAAGCAACATGGGGTGGCAGGGCATTGGACCTACCTCCTAGCCAAATACGAAGCCCGCCTGACCACCCAAATGGACGCGCTGCTGGCCGATGCCGCCGTACAAACCGCACTACATGCTCCCGCTGTTCCTACCGCCACCGACCCTGCCCTTACCCTTGATGCCCTTCAGCAGGCCGCCGCGCGGTTAGGGCTGGCAGAGTTAGCGGTATTTGACCGCGAAGGCCAGCCGCTTCTTCCGCCCCCCGCCTCTCCCGCCTCCCTGCGGATGGTGTTGTCGCCGGTCTGGGTGCAACGCTGGGTCGCGGCACTGGCCTCGCCAGCTAGCCACCAACGCTTTGGCTTGGTGCAAGTGGAGGCGCAGCAATACCGCTTTGTCAGTGTCCGTGCCTTGACCGATGGCGCGGGCTGGGTGGTTGCCATCAGCATGGACAGCACGCCGGTACTGACCGAGCTGGCACAGCTAGTTGAAGGAGAACTAGCCCTGTTTAACTTACTAGGTGAGCGCGCCGCCGAAACCGCACCCTTTTCGGCACCTAACGGGCTGATACTCAATAAGACCCATACGGTGATGGAAATCCTTCCCCATGCGGCATGGCATTACCTGTCCGAACCGGTCAAAGGGCTGTATGGCGCGACACAAGGGGTGCTGTTGGCACGATTTGATGTGCAAAGCAGCCGCACCGCCGAGCAGCGTTTTTTACGCTATGCCCTCCTTGGGAGCTTTTTTTTGCTGCTGGGTATCGGCGGGCTCATTGGCTGGCTGGCGCATCCGGCTTTGCGCGTTTTGCACCACGCCACTGCCCTGCTGAACCAGCAAGCTGCCCGCCAAGCGGAAGCTCTGCTAGAAGGGCCGCAAGAGGTCAATGAGAACGAGGCGCGTCACCACGCCCATGCCCTGCTTGCCCTTAAAAAAGCCCTGTCTAAGTTGGCTCTCCCAGAGAGCAGCCACCTGCGTGAGCAACGCCAACACGACGAGCAGCTCCACCGGCAAATCGCCACGCTGTCTATCGGGTTACACAATGATGTGCGCGAAGATATTTTAACCGGGCTGGAGAAGATTTTTGAGCTGGCACGCTGTACCCACGACACCCACAGCCTACATGCCTTGTCCGCTCTGCTGGGACGCATGACCAGCCTGATAGGCAACCAACATAGCCGCTTACTAGCCATGCTGCAAAAGCTGCGTGAATCCGAAGTTCGCACCCAAGGGGATGTGCCCTCTGCCCAAGCCTCTCTCGAAATGGCGCAAAAGGTGCAGCGCAGCTTGCTCCCGCTGGTCTTCCCCAGCTGCCCCCAGTTAGAGGTGACAGCCAGAATGGTGCAAGTGCGCGAGGTCGGCGGGGCGTTTTACGATGTATTTCCCTTAGACAAAGACCGACTCGCCGTGGTGATGGCCGATGTGTCGGGTAAGGGGGTGTCGGCGGTGTTTTTTATGGCGGTGACGCGCACCTTGTTACGGGCTTATGCCCCGCTGTTCCAAGACCCTGCCGCCTGTTTGACCCGCCTTAATGCGCTGCTATGCCAAGACAACAACCAGATGTTGTTTTCCACCTTGTTTTACGGGGTGCTGCATCTAGACAGCGGGCGGTTTGAGTACGCCAATGCAGGCCATCCCGCGCCGGTGCATTGCAGCGCGGCGGGCAGCCGCTACGCTGACGAAGGCCAAGGGATGGCTTTGGCGGTGCTTCCCCACACCATCTTTAGCCACCACACGTTTACCCTTGCGGCGGGGGATTGTCTGCTGCTGTATAGCGACGGCATCACCGAAGCCATCAACCCGTACGGACAGCGTTTTGGCCGTGACCGCTTAATTCGAAGCGTGCGTGCCGCATCGCCCTTGCCCGCCCTGCTGGATCAGCTTATCCGCACGGTTCACCAGTTTACTGATACCGCCCACCAAGCCGACGATATGGCGTGTTTGCTGATTCGTTACAGTCCTGTGCCGTCTGCACCGCACACACGGCACTGACAAGCTGTTCACCCACCCCAGAGGATACCCATGTCTTTTACTACCCCTCCCAGCCATTTGATTGCCCAGCATATTGCCAGTGCGCTTGCCGAAGACATCGGCGCGGGGGATTGGACCGCCCAGCTCATCGAAGCCCATACCACCGGCTGTGCCACCATCGTGGCGCGAGAAGCCACCGTCTTGGCCGGTAGGCCGTGGGTGGACGAGTGCTTCCGCCAAGTCGATGCACGGTGTCGGGTGGGTTGGCATGTCGCCGAGGGGGAAGTGGCCTTTGCTGGTACGGTGCTGTGTACGGTCGAAGGCCCCGCCCGCGCCTTGCTCACCGCCGAGCGCACTGCCCTAAATTTTTTGCAGACGCTGAGTGCCACTGCCACGCTGACCCGTCGGTTTGTGGATGCCGTAGCCGGTTATAAAGCCCAGATTCTCGACACCCGCAAAACCCTGCCCGGGCTGCGCTTGGCGCAAAAATACGCCGTCACCGTGGGCGGTGGGGTCAACCAGCGGGTAGGGCTTTACGATGGCGTGTTGATTAAAGAGAACCACATTTTGGCTGCAGGTGGCATCCGCCAAGCCCTCCTCGCCGCCCAAACCCTCGCCCCTGCGCACGTCAGCATTCAGGTAGAAGTCGAGTCCCTCGCCGAATTGTCCGAAGCACTGGATGCCGGTGCCAAGCTGATTCTGCTGGATAACATGGGCTTGGACGACATGCGCGCCGCCGTGCAAATGGCCGCTGGCTGCGCCGCGCTGGAAGCCTCGGGCAATGTGTCGCTCGATACCATCGCCGCCATCGCTGCCACAGGGGTGGACCGGATTTCGATCGGCAAGCTGACCAAAGACGTGGCGGCAGTGGATTTGTCGATGCGGTTTGTGGGGTAGGGGGGCGTTACCCCGCCCAGCCCGCCCCCACCGCCCCTTGCCGCAAAAAGGTCAGCATGGCCGGCACCGTGGCCTCCCCTTCGGCGGGGCTCCACGGGGCGAGGTCGGCTTCGGTGAGGGGCTGGTAAGGCCCGAGCTTCACCTCAAAAATCACGCTCCCCGACTGGCACGACACCACCGAGTGCCATGTGCCGGCGGGCATTTCTAGCGTCGTGGTGTGGTCAGCCGCCAGCACCACGCGCTCGGCAATCTGCTGGCCTGCCGCATCAAAAATCACCACTTCAAATTTTCCCCGCAGCACGGTTAGCAGCTCCCACGACTGCACATGCCGATGAGGCCGAACGTAAGTATCGGGCTGCATGGCAATGGCCAGCCGATGCACCGGCGCGGCAAGGTCAGGGTGAAAATTGTGATTGGCACGCAAGCGGGGCGAGGCTTCTGCTTGCGCCGAAAGACGGTCTAAATCCAGCGTGGCAAGAGTTTTCATGGGGCAGTCTTTAGCTAAGTGGCGTTTAAAAGAGACGAAAAGGGGCGGCTACCCCCACGGGCAGCCCACCCGATGACTAGGGTAAAGCGGGAAAACGGCGGGAGGGGGGGGCGAGGCCGCCGATGCAGCCGAACGTAAGCCACCCGCAAAACCAAAAACCAAAACCCCAAAGTCAAAGGCAACCACCCCGTCCGGCTTTGCCGTCCACCCCTCCTCCGAAAGGAGGGGAATAACAACCAAAGCCACAGCGGCTCATGCCACCAGCTGCGGGGAATAAAAGCCAGTCCTGCGGCGTGCTACCAGCCGTGGTGCGGGACATCCGCGCCGCCGTTATTCCCCTCTGAGGAGGGGTGGATGGCGCAGCCAGACGGGGTGGTTGTTGGCGAGGCCGCCAAATGCAAGCCACCAGCAAAACCAAACCCCAAAGTCAAAGGCAACCACCCCCCGCCTCCGGCGTATCCCCGCTACGGGAGGGGAATAACGGCCAAACCCACAGCGGCTCATGCCACCCGTGGCGGGGCATCACAGCCAAGCCCTGCAGCAGGACAGGCCATGCGCCGCCCACTGCACCAGCCCCTTAATTAGACCGGTGCACCCTGCAAGGCCAACACCCCCGACCGACCGGCAATCTCCCCCATCGTCACCCGATGGCGGGGCAAGGCCACGCCGTGGAGCGCGGCAAACTGGTCGGCGGTCGAAACCAACTGATAGCCCTGCGCTTTCCACCCGACAATCAGCCGCTCAAACGTCGGCAACAGCTTCATGCCTTCTAGCTCGGCGTGGAGGGTGTAAACGTGGCCGAAGCCGTGGGCGGGGGGGGTGGCGGTCAAGCCCAGCAAATGGGTGTGAACCGTGTCGGGGGTCAGTCCATCGACCCCAATCAGCTCGTCGAGGGTGGGCAAGGTGCTGGGCAACTGTGGCACGCCAAGGTCACGCCCTTGGGCATCGACCGGCTGAAACGGCTGCGTGCCGCGCCCGTCGGAGGCGTAATCCAAGCCCAGCGTGGCTTCGAAGGCATAGGCCGCTTCGTTCATTTGCCAGCCCGCCGCGCCGTGGGTGCGGGGCGGCTGACCAAAAATAGCAGTGAAGCGGTCAGCGGCTTTTTGCATTTCAGTCCGTGTCCATGCGGCATCCTTGCCCGCCACATAGTCTTGCCACTTGATGTGGTCCCAGGTGTGGATGCCGACTTCAAAGCCCGCCTCTTGCACCGCACGGAGCAAGTCGGCTTCGCGCTGGCCGATGTCAGGGGCGGGCAGCACCGTGCCGTAAAGCAAGGTGCGGAGGCCGTAATGCTCCAGCACCGAGGTGCGCGAGACTTTTTGCAAAAAGCCTTTGCGGAACACCCGCTTTAACGCTCGCCCCGTGTTGTCTGGGCCGAGGCTAAACAAAAAGGTCGCGCCGACGTGGTGACGTTGCAATAACGCCACCAACTGGGGTACGCCTTCGCGTGTGCCGCGCCACGTATCGACATCAATTTTCAGGGCAAGCGTGGGCATCGGGGCTTAGTCCATCAGGTCGCGGGCAAGGACGATTTGGGTGCGGTAATACTCAAAAATCCCGCGCAAGGCATCATCCATGCTGACCCGTGGCTGCCAGTCCAAATCGGCTTGGGTATTGTCGATTTTAGGCACACGGTTTTGCACGTCTTGGTAGCCCGTACCGTAGTACGCGCCAGACGTGGTTTCGACCATCTGCACTTTGGCGGCGTTGTCACGGTACTCGGGGTATTCCGCCGCGAGGGTCAGCAGCATGGTGGCCAGTTCGCGGATGGAGTAGTTATTCCGTGGATTCCCGATGTTGTAGATTTGCCCCGAGGCCTTGCCGTCTTGGTTGGCAATAATCTTAATCAGGGCAGAAATGCCGTCATCCACATAGGTAAAGGCGCGTTTTTGCAGGCCGCCATCCACCAATTTGATGGGTTCGCCGCGCACGATATGCCCAAGGAACTGGGTAATTACACGGCTAGAGCCTTCTTTGGGGGTGTTGATATTGTCTAGCCCGCCGCCAATCCAGTTAAACGGACGGAACAGGGTGTAGTTCAGCCCTTCTTCCATGCCGTAGGCGTGAATAACGCGGTCCATCAGTTGCTTGGAGCAGGAGTAAATCCAGCGTTGCTTGTTGATGGGGCCGCAAATCAGCTCGGAGTTTTCAGGGTCGAAGGCTTCGTCGTGGCACATGCCATAGACTTCGGAGGTCGAAGGGAAGACCAAGTGTTTTTTATACTTCACACACTGGCGAACAATCGGCAGATTGGCTTCAAAGTCCAGCTCAAACACCCGTAGCGGATGGCTGACATAGGTGGACGGGGTGGCAATGGCCACCAGCGGCAAGACCACGTCGCATTTTTTGACATGGTATTCAATCCACTCTTTGTTGATGGTGATGTCACCTTCAAAGAAATGGAAACGCGGATGGTCTAGCCACTCTTGGACGCGGTCGGTATTCATATCCATGCCATAGATTTCCCAATCTGTGGTCTCAAGAATACGCTTGCTCAAATGGTGGCCAATAAAGCCGTTTACGCCAAGAATCAGGACTTTTTTCATGCGATTTTCTCTGGTTTCTGCACAAGAGGGCGGGGATAAGAACAAGCTACAACCCCAGCGTGGTCTGACCGCACTGGGCAACAAAATTAACAGCAGACAAAGGTACGGCGTTCAGCGTGGCAGCAAGCACATGCAGCCGGTGGCCATCGGCACAGCACAAGACCAGCTGGCCGTCTTGCGCCGTCAGCGTGGCACGGGCAAGGGGGGCTTGGTCGATGGGGGGCAAGGGCAAGGTGCGCCAAATCACCAACCGCCCTGCGGCAACGTCGGCAAACGCGCCAGGGTAGGGCTGCGCCAAGGCACGCACAAAATTATGCAGCACCGCCGCCGAAGTCTCGGGGTTGATGCGGCCATCCTCTGGCTTGCGACCACCAAAGTAGCCGCCCTGCGTCAGGTCTTGCGCGGTAAAACGTGCCGTGCCAGCCAGCAGACTGGGCAGGCTGCGCCACAGCACGGTTTCGGCGGCCACACAGACTTTGTCGAACACTTCTTTGGCGGTGTCGTCCGGCAAAATCGGCACGGCTTGTTGGTCCACAATCGCGCCATTGTCTGGCTTTTCGTTCATCACATGCAAGGTTGCGCCGGTTTCGGTTTCTCCGCGCAACACCGCCCAGTTCACCGGCACGCGTCCTCGGTACTGCGGCAACAGTGAGCCGTGCAGGTTAAACGCCCCGCGTGGTGCGACGGCCAGCAGCGGGGCTTTGAGCATGTGGCGGTAGTAAAACGAGAATAAAAAGTCGGGCTGGGCGGCTTGAACCTGGGCCAACACGGCTTCGGTATTGGGGTCGTCGGGGTGAATAACGGGGATGCCGTAGTTGGTGGCGACCTGTGCCACGCTTTCAAACCAGATGGTTTCGCTGGGATTGTCAGCATGGGTGACGACGAGGGCGACCTCGACCCCACGTCCCAGCAGGGCTTTCAGGCAGCGCACCCCGACATTGTGGTAAGCAAAAACAACGGCGCGGGTCATGGTTGCGGGCTTTCTGGGGCGGGGGATTGTTCGAGGACGGCATCAATCACATAGCGGGGGCGTTGGCGGACTTCTTGGTAAATGCGCCCAATGTATTCCCCCAGCAAACCAATACCAAACAACGCCAGCCCAATCAGCAAAAAGGCGATGGCGAACAGGGTAAACAGCCCGCCTTCTTCGGGGCCCAAAATCAGGCGACGACCGCCCAAATACACCACCAACACCCCCGACAGCAGCGAAACCAGCGTGCCAATCAGCGAGAACACTTGCAGCGGCACCACCGAAAAGCCGGTCATCAAGTCAAAGTTCAGCCGAATCAGGCTATACAGCGAATATTTGGATTCCCCCGCAAAGCGTTCTTCGTGCCCCACCACCACTTCGGTGGGGTTTTGGGCAAATTGGTAGGCCAGTGCAGGGATAAAGGTATACAGCTCGTTGCAGCGGTTAATGGTGTCGATGATGCGGCGGCTATACGCCCGCATCATGCAGCCTTGGTCGGTCATTTTGATATGGGTGATGCGTTCGCGCAGCCGGTTCATGGCACGAGAAGCCACATGCCGCCACCAGCTATCGTTGCGCTGCCGACGAATCGAGCCCACGTAGTCATGCCCTGCGTCCATTTCTGCCAGCAGCAGCCCAATATCTTCAGGGGGATTTTGCAGGTCGGCATCCAGCGTCACCACGCGTTCGCCTCGGCTGTATTCAAAGCCCGCCAAAATGGCGCGGTGCTGACCAAAGTTGCCATTGAACAGCACGACGCGGGTTACTTCGGGGCGGGCGTGGAATTGGTCAGCCAGCAGCCGTGCCGATTGGTCTTTGCTGCCATCGTTGACGAAAATCACTTCGTAAGACACGCCCAGCGCGTCCAAAGCAGGGTAAAGCCGGTCAAACAGCGCGGGCAGGACGGCTTGCTCGTTATAAACCGGAATCACAACAGAAACATGGGGGGGCAAGGTCATGGCGAGCCTTCTCCTAGATAAGGGCGGGCAACAACACCCGATGGAGGGCGTGGCACACACGCAGAACATCTGCATCGGTCATGGCAGGGAACAGCGGCAGGGTGATGGTGCGGCGGCCAATGTCTTCTGCCACGGGGAAATCACCCTCGGCAAAGCCCCGTTCACGGAATAGGGTAAACAGGTGCATGGCGGGGTAGTGCGTGCCGATGCCAATGCCCTCGGCTTTCATCGCCGCCACAAATTCGGCGCGGCTCAGGCGCAGGCGGGACAAGGGTAGCAGCGGCTGGAACATGTGCCAGTTGCTGTGCTCAAAATCAGCCGGTGGCAGGTCCAGCCCCAAGCACGGGTCGATGTGCTGAAAATACAGCCGCGCCAGTGCTGCACGGCGGGTATTAAAGCCATCCAATTGCGCCAACTGCCCCAAGCCCAAGGCGGCGGCGATGTCGGTCAGGTTGGCTTTACCGCCCAGCACATCCACATCCATGCTGCCATCAGGAAAGCGGCTTACCCCTTGCAAACGGAGCTTTTCGAACAAGCGGGCTTCGGCTTCGTTGTTCAGCACGAGGCAGCCGCCTTCGCCACTGGTCATATTTTTGTTGGCGTGGAAGCTAAACGACACCAAATCGCCAAAGCTGCCGATTTTTTGCCCCTGCCACGTTGCACCCATCGACTGGGCGGCATCTTCGAGCACCCGTAAGCCGTGCTGTTGCGCTAGGGCATAGAGGCGGGTTCTGTCCACCGGCAATCCGGCCAAATCCACCGGCAGCAGCAGCTTGGTGCGCGGGGTAATGGCGGCTTCGACTTGGGCTAAGTCGAGGTTGCGGGTCACGGGGTCCACATCGACAAAAACGGGGGTCGCGCCGACGGTCAAAATCACGTTGGCGGTGGCCACCCAGCTCAGGGGCGTGGTGATGACTTCGTCGCCTGCCCCGACACCGGCAATGCGGAGGGCGAATTCCAGTGCCGCCGTTGCCGAGCTGGCCACGCGCACAGGCCGACCCCCCACATAGGCAGAGAGGGCGGCTTCAAACGCGCTGGCTTTGGGGCCGGTGGTAATCCAACCCGAGCGCAACACGTCCACTACGGCGGCGATGCTGTCTTCGCTGATGCTGGGACGGGTAAAAGGGAGAAAATCCATAGCGGGGCTTCTTGACCTGAAGGTTAGAGAGAGAACTGGGGGGGCGATGGCAAAGCCGGACGAGGTGGTTGCTGGCGAGGCGAGGCGTAGGTCGGGTTTTAACCCGACAAAGCATCGGGATAAATCCCGACCTACACAGAGGCTTCGGGACATTTCAACGCAGGATCGCCCGAGTATCGCAGATCGTAAACAGCTTCTTAGCTGCTGCTACGCGCCACCACAACCACCCCGAGGATAATAATACCGATGCCAACCAGCCGTTGTACCGTCACCATCTCGCCAAACAGCCACCACGCCAAACCGGCATTGACCACATAGCCAATCGACAGCATGGGGTAGGCAATGCTGACCTCGACCCGCGACAAGGCCAAAATCCACACCACCACGCTGACCACATAGCAGCTCAGGCCGCCCAAAATCGGCCAGTTGGTGGCGAGGGCATAGCCTATCGGGCCGATATTGCTGGGGGTGAAGTCAAAGTGCCCGATGTTGCGAACACCAGCTTTTAGCAGCAGCTGGGCGGCGGCATTCAGCAGCACACCAAATAAAATCAAGCCAAATTCAAGCAGTTTCATGCGCTTAATTCCCTTGGGTTGAGGGCGCGGGGGCAGGGGTCGGTTTGACCACCACCACACGGCGCACGTCTTGGTAAACCACCTGCATGGCCATGCCCTGCTGAGCAAAGCGTTGATGGTCGGCCACGGTCAGCATGGCCGCCGCACGGGGTAACTGCTGCCAGCGTTGAACAAAGGATTCGAGGGTGGGCAGGGCGCGGGTGGGGTCTTGTTGCTGACCAAAGGCGAATTCATCGACATAGGCGACCAAGGTCACGGGATGACGCAGATAAAACGGGAAGGTTTGGTCGTATGACCGCACCGAGAACACTTCGGTGTCTGGGGTCAGGTGTGGGGTGAGCTGCGCCACCAGTGTCCGGCTGCTTTTGAGGGCGCGGAAGCTATCGTGCCCCATCATCGACAGCGTAAGAACCAGCACACTGCCCACAGCCATCCACGCCACGCCATGCGGCTTGTTGTCTTGCCCAAGGGCACGCCATGCCATGCCGCCACACAGCAAAAACAGCCCTGCGCCGATGCCGACCTTGTACGCCATCCCCATCACCACGGCGACGGGGGTTTCTGCCGAGGCATAGCCGCCAGCAAACGGTACGCAGGCCAGCACCCCACCCCAGACCAGCAGTGGAAACAGCAGGTGTTTTTTCAGGTGGGCAGCAGATAGCCGGTCGAGCTGGTAGGCCAGTAATAAAGCCAGCGCGGGGAACATCGGCAAAATATAAGACGGCAGCTTGGAGCGCGACACGCTAAAAAACACAAACACAAACCCTGCCCAAACCAGCAGCACCCGCAATGGCTGAAAGGTCTGCCCTGCTTGTCGATGCCTGCCCAGCCACGCCAATTGCGGCAAAAAGCTGGTCCACGGCAAAAAACCCGCAAGCAAAATCGGCACGAAATACCACATCGACCCGGGCCGTTGGGCTTCGTTGGTCAAAAAGCGTTGAAAGTGTTCGCGGATAAAGAAAAACTGGAAGAAATCAGGATTCTTCAGCGAGACGGCAACAAACCACGGCGCGGTCAGCCCAAAGAAAATCGCCAAACCGCTCAGCCAGTGCATCCGCCGCCAAAACCCCCATTGCCGACTCAGCAGGCTATACAGCACCAAGGTCGCCCCCGGAATCACCAGCCCCACCAAGCCTTTGGACAGCATGGCCCCGGCCATCGCCGCCCACGTCAGCCACATGCCGTTGCGCTGTTGACGCGGGCTGGCGGCATCGTGCTGCGCCAGCAAAAAACCACACAGTGCCAAGGTCAAAAAGCCGCTTAGCCCCATGTCGAGGCTTAGAAAATGGCTATTGCCCAGCACCCAAGTGCTGCTGGCCATAACCATCGCCGCATAGTGTCCGGCACGCGCCCCCCACAGCCGCTGGGCGGTCAGCCCCACTGCGCCCACCGCGACAAAGCCCATGAACGCAGGCCAAAAGCGGGCGGCAAAATCGTTGACCCCAAACACGGCAAAGCTTAAGGCCCCCATCCAATATTGCAGGATGGGCTTTTCGAAATACAAAAAACCGTTGAGGTGGGGAGAAAGCCAGTCGCCGCTTTGCAGCATTTCAAGGGCAATGCTGGCGTAGCGGCCTTCGTCGGGGTGAATCAGGTCGCGGTAGCCCAGCGGGGCAAACCACAGCAGTATCAGCAGCCCCCAGCCCAGCGCAAATATACGCCCCTGAAACGATGGCGAGGGTGACGCGGTATGAAGCGCAGCGTGATGTGTGTCCAACGGGGCAGCCTACAAAAAAAGGGCGCAAACCCTGCGCCAAGGCGGGCATTGTATCGCCGCGCTGTGTGGATGTGTGAGCGGTTTGCATCCAGTTGCGGCATACTTTCACCCTCTTAAAAAACCTTTCTGCGGCGTTTTTTTCATGACTTTTTATTCGGCTCGTTCCGCCGCGCTTTCGCGCTTTCGCCCCTTGTCGGGCTTGTTTTTTTTATGGCTAATGGTGGCTTTTTTAACCCGCACCGCCCTGCTGCTGCGTTCTGGCGGGCAGGTGGAGGGCTCGCCGCTGACGTGGCTGTATATCTACGGTATGGGGCTTTTTTACGATGGGGTAGCGGCCTGCTACTTCTTTTTGCCGCTGGGACTGTATCTGGGCTTGATGCCCGACCGGCTGTTTCGCCACCACTGGCATCAGCCGCTGTTTTGGCTACTGAGTGGGCTTACCGTGTTTGGCATCGTATTTAATGCGGTGTCGGAATGGGTGTTTTGGAGCGAGTTTGAAACGCGGTTTAATTTTATCGCCATCGACTACCTGCTCTACACCCACGAGGTGATAGGCAATATCCGTGAGTCTTATCCTGTCGGCGCGATTTTGAGTGGCTTGGCGGTGCTGTCCGTGGGATTACTCTGGGCGATGCGCCACCGGCTGGCGGCGGGCTTTGCCCAAGTCAGCACCCTGCGTGAGCGGCTGCCGATGGTGGCGGTCTTGGTCGGCTTGCCGGTCTTGGCTTTTTTTGCCGTCAGCCACACCTACAAAGAGCAAAGCCCCAATCGCTACGTCAACGAACTGGCGGGTAATGGCTTTTACGAGCTGGGCGCGGCGGCCTATAACAACGAGCTGGATTACGAAGCGTTTTACCGCACCCTGCCCGAGGCAGAAGCCCTTGCGACCTTGCGCCAACAGCTCCCCACCCCCCACGCGCCCCTCGCCAGCAACGACCCCAACGACCTGAGCCGCACGGTCAGCTATCCCGCGCCAGAAAAACGGCTCAACGTGGTGCTGATTACGGTGGAAAGTCTATCAGCAGAGTTTTTGGGCAGCTTTGGCAATACCCAAGGCATTACCCCTAGGCTGGATGCCCTTGCCAAGGACAGTTTGGTGTTTACACGGCTCTACGCCACCGGCACGCGCACGGTGCGGGGGCTAGAGGCTTTGTCCTTGTCGGTACCGCCCACCCCAGGCCAAAGCATTGTGAAGCGGCCCAATAACAGCGGGCTGTTTTCCCTAGGCAGCGTCTTTGCCCGCAAAGGCTACGACACCCGCTATGTGTATGGCGGCTATGGCTACTTTGACAACATGAACGCCTTTTTTTCGGGCAACCGCTATCAGGTCGTTGACCGGACGGCCATCCCCGACAAAGACATTCCGTTTGAAAATATTTGGGGTGTGGCCGACGAAGCCTTGTTTTTACAGGCAGGGCGAGAGATTGATGCCTCGTGGACCGCACGCAAGCCGTCGTTTACCATGATTATGACCACCTCTAACCATCGCCCATTTACCTACCCCGAGGGGCGTATCGACATCCCATCCAAATCAGGGCGTGAAGGCGGGGTGAAATACACCGACTACGCCATTGGCCAATTTATTGACCGTGCCCGTAGCAAGCCGTGGTTTGACGATACGGTGTTTGTGGTGGTGGCCGACCATTGCGCCTCCAGCGCGGGCAAAACCGATTTGCCAGTCAGCCGCTATCGGATTCCGCTGCTGGTGTATTCACCCAAACACATCCCTGCAGGGACGTTTGACCGGCTGACCAGCCAAATCGACATCCCCCCCACCCTGCTGGGTCGGCTGAATATGCGCTATACCAGCCGCTTTTTGGGCTACGACATGTTTGACCTTGAGCCAGGGCGGGAGCGGGCGTTTATCAGCACCTACCAAAATTTGGGATTTGTGACGGACCGAGGGCTGGTCACGCTCTCCCCCAAAAGCAAGGTGAGCTTTGAAGCGGTAAGCGATAAGGACGAAGTGCTGGGCAGCACCACCGAAGACCCCGCCAAGCTGAAAGCAGCGATTGCGTGGTATCAGGGCGCGAGTGTGGCGTTTAGCCGCCGGTTGATGGCGGATGTGGCACCGTAGCGCTACCGCCAACGGTGTGCTCAAAAAGAGTGAACCCCCACAGGGGGCGGGGTGAAGCCCGACACCCTCCCCATCCCATCGCAAGGTGGCAAACCTGAGGACGCGCTACGGATTACAACGGGCAGCGTTTGCTCTGACACCAGCAGTGCCTCCAGTGCCGTAGCAGGCATGGGGCGGGCAAGGTAGTAGCCCTGCACTTCTTGGCAACCTAGCTCGCGCAGCCGTTCGAGTGCCGCGGCATCTTCCACCCCCTCGGCAATCACCTTGAGGTTAAGGCTTTTGGCCATTTGGATAATGGCGCGAACAATCGCTTGGTCATCAATATCGCTGGCCAAGCTGCGGATAAAGGTCTGGTCGATTTTGAGCTTGTCCACGGCAAACCGCTTCAGATAGGCTAGGCTTGAGTAGCCCGTACCAAAATCATCAATCGAAAGCTGCGTGCCCAAGGCCTTAAGCTGGTGAATCGCATCTAGGTTGGTTTGGCTGTCCAGCATCAAAATAGACTCGGTCAGCTCAAGGTCGAGCTGCGCGGGCGGCAGCCCCGTTTCCACCAGGGCACGGCGCACCGTATCCGCCACGTTGCCCTGTCTAAATTGAATGACTGACAAATTCACCCCCATAGTCAGTGGCGGCAAACCCAAAGCACGCCATGCCATCGCTTGACGGCAGGCTTCAAACAGCACCCATTCGCCGATAGTCACAATCAGTCCGCTGTCCTCGGCAATCGGGATAAACCGTCCTGGGGGAATCAAACCTTGCTCGGGGTGTTGCCAGCGCACCAAGGCTTCCACGCCAATAATGCGGCCACTGTCCAGCGCGATTTGGGGCTGGTAGTGGAGCACAAATTCATGCTGGTCTAGGGCACGGTGCAGCCCGTTGCGTATCCGCAGATTTTCGGTGGCATCCACGTTCATCTGGGCATCAAAGAAACGGTAGGTGTTGCGCCCTTTGGCCTTGGCTTGGTACATCGCCGAATCCGCTTTGCGGAGCAGCGTATCAAAGTCTTGGCCGTCTTTGGGATAGGTGACAATGCCCGCCGAAATTGAGGTGGCGATTTCTGTGCCCTCCACCATAAACGGCACTTGCAGGCTGTGCATGAGCTGGTTAAGTACGCTAATCGAGGCATCAGGACTGGGCAGGTCAGGCAAGATAACTAAGAACTCATCGCCGCCATAGCGGCAAAGGGTGTCAGTGTCGGTGAGGTGGCCGAGCAACCGTCTACCCACTTGTTGCAAAAGCTTGTCGCCTAGTTGGTGCCCTAGCGAATCGTTAACCGTTTTGAAGTTGTCCAAATCCAAAAAAATCAGAGTGACGTGCCGACCGTCTCGATCCGCGCTGGCCATGGCTTGGAGCATTCGGTCGGTACACAGCACGCGGTTGGGCAGCCCTGTCAGCGAGTCGTGATGCGCTAAAAATTCGATTTGGTCGAGGATATGGCGTGATTCGCTTATATCTCCGCAGGCCAAAATATAGTTGCCGCTATCGTGGGGGGTCAGGCTGCAGCGCAGCCATGTGGCGGGCTTGTCTGCCACATCAAAGGGCAGCTCCACCGGTGCACCGGTGGGGTCTGGTGGAAAAGGTAGCCGCCCTGTAAAGAGCTGGGCAAGGTGTTGCCCCACCAGCGGGGTATCGTCGGTGGCGTGGAGTATGCTGCTAAAGTGCTGGTTGCTCAGCAGGATATGCCCTGTGGCATCGACCTCGGCAATGGCAATGCTGTTATTTTCAAACAGGCCACGGTAGCGGGCTTGGCTGTGCAGCAGTTCTTTTTGGGTGCGGACAGCCGCAGCGGCATTGCGGAGCACAATGCGGACTTCTTCCTCGTACCACGGCTTGCGCAGGTAGGAATAAATGCCCGCCCGATTGATGGCATCCAATACCGCATCAAATTCGGCATAGCCGGTCAAGACAATCCGTTTGCTGTCAGGGTAGGTGGTGCGGATGCGCTCTAAAAAGCTGATTCCTGTCTCCCCTGGCATTCGTTGGTCGCTGACAATAATGTCGAAATCGTCATGCAGTGCCAACAGTTGGTCTGCCTGTTGCGTTTCGGTGACGGTGTGAATTTCAAATTCGTCTCGGAACATAAATTTGAAGGCGGTGAGATTCCACTCTTCATCATCAATGTAGAGGATTTTTTCCAGCTTTTTATCTGGCGTGGTCATACAAAATTCCGTGGGCCGGTACGTTCAACGAGCGGATATGCTGGAAAAAAAGGGGGCGATGGTGATTGTAGAGTCGTCCCGTTTGAGCAGGATAATGCCCTGACAGGGAGCAGGCGGCTAGTGGCTTTGCCGTGGCAGCAGCACCCGAAAGGTTGCGCCGTGTCCTAATTGGCTTTCTGCCTCCAGTATGCCTTGTTGTCGCGCCACAAGACCATGACTAATAGACAGCCCCAGCCCTGTGCCTTTGCCCACCGCCTTGGTGGTGAAGAAAGGCTCAAATAAATGGGCGTGCGTCTCGGCATCAAACCCCTTGCCGGTGTCGCTGATTTCGATTTTGACCCAATCCACGCCCTCGCGTTGGCAATCTTCGGTGCGGAGCGTCAAGGTGCTTGGACGGGCAATCTCGTCAGCTGTGGGGCTCATGGCATCGGTAGCGTTACCAATTAAATTCACAAACACTTGGTTCAACGCCCCCGCCTGACCAATCAGCATAGGCTGGGTCTGAAAATCACGGACGATTTGTACATGGTGGCCGATGGTGCTGGCCATCATGGTCAGGGCGGCTTCGATGTTTTGGTGAAGGTCAAACGCAGAAGGCGGCTCGTTATCGCCCTGCCCCCGTGTAAACAGCCGTAGCCCACTGACAATTTTCGCGGCCCGCTCGGCCCCAATGCGTATCCCTTCCAGCATCACGCCCAACCCTTCTTGGGCATCATGGTAGCCGGTGCGGGCTTTGGTGCTGGTAAGGAGGGGAAGCTGCTCGGCGGCGTTTTCAGGGGTGAGGGTTTCGTATTGGTTTAGCACGTCTTCTATGCTGCGCAGCATTTTTAGGCTGGTTTGGGCATTCGCGTAAACAAAGTTAAGCGGGTTATTCAGCTCGTGGGCAATGCCTGCGGTCAGCACCCCTAACGAAGCCATTTTGGCCGAGCTGACCATATTGCTTTGCGCGGCTTTGAGGTCGGCAAGGGCTTGGCTCAGGCGGGTGTTTTGGTCTTCTAGACGGGTGTTTTGTTCTTGGATGCGGGCCGTGGCACGGCGCAGTTCAAGATGAACCGATACCCGTGCCAGCACTTCGTGGGCATCAAACGGCTTGGTGATAAAGTCCACCCCGCCTTGGGTCAGGGCTTTAACCTTGGCTTGGGGGTCATCTAGGGCGCTGATAAATAGCACGGGAATCTCTGCCGAATGCGGTGCTGCTTTTAGGCGGCGGCACACTTCGTAGCCATCCATATTGGGCATCATCACGTCCAACAAAATCAGCGCGGGCGGGGCGAGAGCCACGGCTTTGAGTGCCAGCTCACCGCTGAGGGTGCTGCGCACTTTATAGCCTGCATTTTTGAGGATGCTGCTGAGGACAGCAAGATTCTCGGGGAGGTCATCCACAATCAGCAAGTCGGCATTGGCATCCATACAGGTGTTCCTAAACAAAGTTTGGGGTGGGGCTGCGTGCAGCTGCGAGACGGGGTGCGCTGGCGTTGAAATCAAGCTCAAGTGGTGGGGGGGCATGTCCCCTCGCCCCACTCGGTTGGTTTATTCGGCCTTAGCTTCCCCCTTATGTGTGAGGTACTGAGCGGCTTCTAATAGGCGGCTGAGCTGCTCAAAATCAAAGGCCTTGAGTGCTTGGCTCAAGCTGGCGGCCAGTGTTGGTGCGAGGGTGGTGAGGTCGGGCAAGAGGGCTTCGATGGCATCGCCGTCTAGCCGCTCGGCAGCGGCCAGTAAGGCGGCAGACAGCGCGGTGGGCAGGGCTTGGTCGGGCTGTGCGTCGGCTGCTTCGGTGGCTCGGGTGTCGGCGGTGTCAGCAAGGCGATACTGAATCGGCAAATACTTGGCCAAGGTCTTAAACAGTAGGGGTACGTTAATCGGCTTGGTTAGCATATCTTGGCAGCCTGCTTCGATAATCGCCCCGCGCTCTTCTTGGAACACGCTGGCAGTCAAGGCCAAGATAGGCACCGTGTGTCCTTTGCCCTGCAGCCGAATGGTGCGGCTGGCGGTCAGGCCATCCATCACCGGCATCCTAATATCCATCAAAATCAGGTGGGGCGACCACTCATTAAACAGGTGGACGGCTTCTTCGCCGTTGTTGGCAATCCGCACCTGAAAGCCCACCTGCCCCAAAATCGACTGAATCAGCATCTGGCTATTCGGCTCGTCTTCGGCCACCAAAATCCGCCAAGTGGGCTGGTCGGCTGCCAAGCCTATCACCTCGGTGCTGTCGGGCAAATCAGCCAAAACCTCGTCCTCGGCCACCACCTCGATAGGCACATTGGCCCAAAAGCACGAACCTTGGTTAATGACACTGGTCAGTCCCATTTGCCCGCCCATCATCTCGGCGTAGCGGTGGCTAATCGCCAAGCCCAGCCCTGAGCCCTTGGATTGGCGATGTGTGCCCACCTGCACAAAGGGGTCGAATATGTCAGACAGCATGTCTTCTGGAATGCCGACTCCCGTGTCTTCGACCTCTAGCCGAATGCGGTTTGGTTCTGCTAAGAGAAGTCGCAGGCTGATATGTCCCCGTTCGCTGTATTTAATCGCGTTACCCACAAAGTTAATGATGATTTGGCGTAGCTTGCCGGCATCGGTGCGGATGGTGCGGGGCAGGTCATCGGCAATGGATAGGCTCAGCCCCAGCCCTTTCTCGTCGGCGCGTAGCCGCATCATGTCGGTAATGTCGCCACATAAGCGGTGGAGATCAAACGCCACAGCGTTCAGGTTGATTTTGCCGGCTTCGATGCGGGAAAGGTCGAGGACATCGTTAATCATGGTCAGCAGGTGTTCACCGCTGCGATTAATAATGCCCAGTTGTTCGCGCTGGCGGGGAGGGGCGCTGTGGTCTTTGGCGAGGAGCTGTGAAAAGCCCAAGATGGCATTGAGTGGGGTGCGCAGCTCGTGCGACATATGCGCCAAAAAGTTACTTTTGGCGAGGTTGGCTTGGTCAGCGGCTTCTTTAGCCACGCGCAGGTCATCTGCCAAATGTTGCAATTGTTGGTTGCTGGCATTGAGGGCTTCGGTGCGCTGAGTGACGCGGTTTTCGAGCTGCTCGTTGACTTCGATAAGATCTTGGTCGCGCCGGCGAATGGCGCTCAGCATGGTGTTAAACGCATCGGTGAGCTGCCCAATTTCGTCGTTGCTTTGCTTTTCGACAATTTGGCTGTAGTCCGGCTGCGAACCTGCCGTGCGGCGGGTGGCTTGGGCGAGGGCTTCGATAGGGCGGGTAACGAGGCGTTGCAGCCAGCCCGCCACCGCCCACGCCGCCAGCAGCGAAGCCAAGAGTACACTGGCCGCCAGCATCAGCAGCTGGTTAAGCTGATGGTGGTAGTTGTTGCGATTAGCACGGAGCACGAGGCTACCCAGTAGCTCGCCATCCCGCACCACAGGAGCGGTTACTACCATAAAGTCATCACTGACCGCCGGGGGGGGCTTCGGCATGGGTGGGGGCGAGAAGGGGCGTTAGGGTCGCGGCACTGGGCGTGTCGTGGTAGGCAAAATATTTGCCGTCATTGAGAAAAATACTGACATCCGAAATGGCCGGATAAGTCGAGAGGGCACGGAGGTTTTCGGTCGCGGCTTCGGTGTCGTTAAATACCACGGCGAAGACTGAGCGGGCGGCCATTAAGTGGGCAAGGGACTGGTAGGTGAAGATTTGCGATTCTCGAATCGACCGCGTTTCGACCACCAACACCGCCCCAAAGCCACTGACCAGCGCGAAGGCCACGGTGACCATAATGGCAAGGCGAAATTTGCCCCCAATGGTATGCAGATAAGAAAGCAAAAAAAGCTGTTTCATTGGATGACCCGCCGTGCCAGCTCTAGGAGCTTGGCACTGATGCGCAAGTTGTGCCGTGCGGCAGCTTGCTGATTGATTTCAAAGCGGAGCTTGTCTTGGTCTATCACAAAGCCAATCATCCCACCTTGGTCCACAAAGCTGGGCATATCGCTAATAGTAAGCAGGGGATAGGTGCTGGCGCGGGCTAATAGCCCTGGGGCGTAGGGTGCCATAGATTCGGGAATAAACATCACATGGCAGCCTGTAAGCTGCAGGTTATTGGTAGCGATACTTTGCCCAATCACCAGTTGCCCTGCCACAGTTTTGTGGTGCAGTGTTTCTAAAATCTGGCTGCCGAGGCGAGAATCGGGAAAAGTACAGAGGTGAAGCTCGCCAGGCATACCGATATCGCCCCAGCGCACCAAGCTTAGGAAGTTTTGGATATAGGTGATTTTCAGCCGGTCTGCGCTGACTTCGGCTTGTGCGGGGCTCATCAGCAGCGACAGGGCAGCAAGCCAGCCGCAAACCGCCCGTATTGGTAGAGTGGCCATTTAGAAGCGGTATCCTGCAGTGATGCTATAGGTGCGGCTTGGGGCGGCATTCAGCTGCCCTCCGCCCACCAAGGAAATAAGCTGAGTGTGGTTGAGCACATTGCGTCCATAAAAGCGGGCATCCAGCCCTTTGGTTTCGGTTGTACGCCAGTTTAGAGCGAAGTCGAGGTAGGCATCGGGGCCATAGCGGCGGAAGGTGACCGGCGTGTTTTGTGCGGCCATCTCTGCCCCTGCTTGGCCGCGTGCATGGAGGTTGAGGCTGAGGTTGGGGTGCAGGGCGAAATCAATCCCAAGGTTAAACATATGGCGTGGCATTCCTAGGTCGCGGCCTTGGTAGTCGTAGCTGACCCGTCCACTGCCTGCTGGCTGGCCAGCGGCATCCAACTGTGCGCTGTCTTTGTTGATGAGATGGATGATGTCGGCGGCGGCATCGCTGCCCCACAGGGTCGAGCCTAGGCCGCGCACAAACGCAATCCGCTCGACCTTATCTAGCATCGGGAACAGGTGCTGCTGGTCCATCCCGTAGACGTTGACCATGTTTTCCACATGGCCATCAATCAAATACAGGATGTTCATATTGCGGTTAATGCCCCGCGCCGAAACGATATCGTATTGTGCTTTGGTCGAGACATTAAACCCCACGGTACGCTCCAGCGCCTCCCGCAGGGTTTTTAGCCCTTGACGCTGAATGTCCTCTGCTGTGACGACGGTCATGACTGATGCGGCTTTTTCGAGCTCGGTACGCCCGCGGGAGGTGGTTTCTACGGTCAGGTTGACCAGATTTTCTAGGCTAAGCGTCGTGTTTGCGGGCACTTCATCAGCCAAAGTCAAACAGGGTGGGTAGCTTAAACCTGCCAGACTGAACCAGTGCTGCCAAGTGAGGGCATGGGGCTTCATTAGGGAGGGTTCCAAAAAGAAGTTGTCCAGTTGGACGCTGTTCAAAACCTGCCACCGCGCGGCGGGCTCGGCTTTGAACGGCACCCTGACCCTCTGCAAGGCGAGCGTGCTAGGGCATCATGCTACCAAACCCCTTCGTTTTTTTCGGTCTAATTGGGGGGCGAATGACGTAACAATGCCCGCAATGCACCAAGGTCAGCATTGTTGGCGGTACATTTTATCAGTTGCGCGTAAAACCTCGCGCTTCAGGGCGGGGATGGACAGCACGGACGGCGTAGCCGTCCGGTTTTGACTTTAATGCGGTGTTTGCTGCTGCTCAAT
>ERZ650307.58-NODE-58-length-48061-cov-13.261801_pt1 | contig 48061 bp, 37 predicted proteins | sample MGYA00376243_ERZ650307 | MGnify/ENA primary metagenome ERZ650307 (study PRJEB26733, sample SAMN07839242) | wastewater metagenome | biome: urban; feature: artificial channel; material: waste water | place: USA: North Carolina | collected 2016-03-31 ... | reverse complement strand
CTTTGCGTGAAGCTTTCGGTACGGGCTGAAAGGCTTCGGAATGGGGGTTGGTGCCGGCGGCAGGATTCGAACTCGCGACCCCCTGATTACAAGTCAGGTGCTCTACCAACTGAGCTACACCGGCGAAACAGAACCGGCATTATTCCCAAAAGCAGGCCATCCGTCAAGCTTTTTCTGCGGTTTCGCGCAAGGTTATGCCCTCAGCTTCGCTGACCAGCCGCACATAAATCGGCTGATAAGGGACATCCTGCACCACCACCACCAAGCCCTCTTTGGCCAATTCCAAAATCGCGATAAAGCACACCACCAGCATCGACACCCCTTCTGCGCTGTCAAATAGGCTTTCGAAGCGGGCAAAACGGTCTGGCGCAAGCTGACGCAAGATAAGGCTCATTTGCTCGCGCACAGACAGGGCTTCTTGCTGGACGGTGTGGTGACGGGTGTGGCGGGCACGCGCCAGAATGCTCATCCACGCGGTTTTGAGGTCGGCGGGACACACCTCGGGCAGGCGGGTTTCGGCAGTGTATTCCAGCATCACCGCCAGCCACGCAAAATCCCGCTCGGCTTGGGGCAGGGCATCCAGCGTCAAGGCCGCCAACTTCATTTGCTCATATTCCAACAGACGGCGCACCAGCTCGGCACGGGGGTCGTCGGGCTCGTCTTCGGGAGCGGTGGGCGGGCGGGGCAGCAGCAGCCGCGATTTGATTTCAATCAGCAAGGCCGCCATCAGCAAATACTCGGCGGCGAGGGTCATCCGCTCGGCCTGCATCCCAGCGATGTAGTCCAGATACTGCGCGGTAATGTGCGCCATCGGAATATTCAGCACATCCACGTTTTGCCGCCGAATCAGATACAGCAGCAAATCGAGCGGCCCTTCAAAGCTGGTCAAAAACACCCGCAGGGCATCGGGGGGGATAAACAAATCCTGCGGGGTGGTGTGGACGGGCTCGCCAAAGACTGTCGCCAGCAATGGCGTATCAACCGACATCAGGCGTAGCCCAGCCCCATGGCTTCGCGCACATCACGCATAGTTTCTTGTGCCAATTTGCGGGCACGTTCGCAGCCATCCGCCACAATATTTTTGACCAAGGTGGGGTCATCCAGATAGGGCTGGGCGCGTTCAAACATCGGCTGCTGCTCGCGCAAAATGCCATCGATTACGGGCTGCTTGCATTCCAGACAGCCTATCCCCGCCGAACGGCACCCCGCCTGTGCCCACGCATGGGTATCGGCATCGGTGTAGACCTTGTGCAGCTGCCAGACAGGGCATTTGTCAGGATTGCCCGCATCGGTACGCCGCACCCGTGCAGGGTCGGTGGGCATGGCGCGGATTTTTTTGGTGACAGTGGCGGGGTCTTCACGCAGAAAAATCCCGTTGCCGTAGCTCTTGGACATTTTTTGCCCATCCAAGCCGGGCATCCGACTGGCTTCGGTCAACAAGGCTTGCGGCTCAACCAAAATCGCCTTGCCCTTGTTTTCGAGGAAGCCAAACAGGCGGTCGCGGTCGCCGTGGCTGATGTTTTGGGCATCGGCCAACAGGGCGCGGGCGGCTTCGAGGGCTTCGTCATCGCCGGCTTGCAGATAGCGGGTGCGGAGGTCGTGGTAGAGGCGAGCTTTTTTGCTGCCCATTTTCTTGACGGCGGCTTCGGCTTTTTCTTCAAAGCCGATTTCACGCCCGTAGATGTGGTTATAGCGGCGGGCGATTTCGCGGGTGATTTCGATATGCGGCACTTGGTCTTCACCGACCGGCACATACTGCGCACGGTAAATCAAAATATCTGCCGACTGCATTAGCGGGTAGCCCAAAAAGCCATACGTCCCCAAATCTTTGTGCGACAGCTTTTCGATTTGGTCTTTGTAGGTCGGTATGCGCTCTAGCCAAGAAAGCGGGGTAATCATCGACAGCAGCAAATGCAGCTCGGCGTGCTCGGGCACACGGCTTTGGATAAACAGCGTGGCTTGGGCGGGGTCGATGCCAGCAGCCAGCCAGTCAATGACCATGTCCCATGTACTTTTGGCGATGATGCTGGGGTCGTCGTAACTGGTGGTCAGTGCGTGCCAGTCGGCAACAAAAAAGAAGCACTCGTGCTCGGCTTGCAGCCGCACCCAGTTTTTAAGTGCGCCGTGGTAGTGACCCAAATGCAGGCTGCCCGTGGGGCGCATTCCAGAAAGAACCCGTTCAGAATACATGTAAAGCTTTCGTGTCCATTAACAAAGGCCCGCTGTTTCGCCAGCGGGAAAGCGATTATATCAATGCATTCAGCAACCGAAAGACGATGTCCATCAGCGGACGCATAATCACGGACAGCAGCCCCGTGGCCATCAGCCCAATCAAAATCCACATGCCGTACGGCTCAACCCGCGAAAACTGCCACGCCTGCTGAGGGGGCAACAGGCTGACCGCAATCCGCCCGCCGTCCAAAGGCGGCAAAGGCAACAGGTTCAGCACCATCAGCATGACGTTAATCGTCACCCCTGCTTGGCTCATCAGCATCAGCGGGGTCGAAAAGCCGGTATCTGTCCCCAAGGCCACCCGCAGCAACACCATCCACCCTGCGGCCATCGCCAAGTTAGACAGCGGCCCCGCAGCAGCCACCCAGAGCATGTCTTTTTTAGGCTGCCGCAGCCGCCCAAAATTCACCGGCACCGGCTTGGCCCAGCCAAAGATAAACCCGCCCAGTGCCACACACAGCAGCGGCAATAAAATCGTGCCGACGGGGTCGATGTGTTTCAGCGGGTTCAGCGTCATCCGGCCTTCGTGGTAGGCGGTGTTGTCGCCAAAATACCGTGCGGCGTAGGCGTGAGCGGCTTCATGCACCGTAATGGCAAACAAAACCGGCAAGATAAAAATACTGATTTTCTGGATAAGACCTAGGCTGTCCATGCGGGATTCCTTTTCTTAAAAGCTGTTCAAGCAAGCGCGTCGCCAAGCCTCTTCTCACCGTAAACAGACAGAGAAAAGGCCGCGCAATTAAAACCCAAACGGGGCCAAATCCCCCGCGCCCTCACGCACCAGCACCGGTGCGGTGTCGGTTAAATCGACTACCGTGGTGGGGTCGGTGCCGCAGTAGCCGCCATCAATCACCAAATCAACCACATGCTGCAACTGCCCGCGAATTTCAAACGGGTCGGTCGGGGGGAGGTCTTCGCCGGGGAGCATCAAGGTACACGACAACATCGGCTCGCCGAGGGCTTCCAGCAGAGCCAAGGCCACCGGATGGTTGGGCACGCGTAGGCCGATGGTGTTGCGCTTGGGGTGCAGGGTGCGGCGGGGCACTTCTTTCGAAGCCTGCAAAATAAAGGTATACGCCCCCGGGGTGGTGGCTTTTAGCAGCCGATATTGAATGTTGTCCACGCGGGCATAGGTGCCGATTTCGGACAAATCCCGACACGCCAAGGTGAAGTGGTGGCGCAAATCAAGCTGCCGAATAGCGATGATGCGATCCATCGCCTTTTTGTCGCCCAGATGGCAGCCCAGCGCGTAACAAGAATCGGTGGGATACACCACCACCCCGCCTTGCTGGATGATTTTAACCGCCTCGTTAATCAGGCGAAGCTGGGGGTTTTCAGGGTGGATATGGAAAAGTTGGGACATAAGCGCACTAAATAAGGGGAAAGTTTGGCCACTGCGGCGCACAAGGCAGGCCACAGCGAAGAAAGCCACGCGGTTACGCAGCAGCTGAAACGGTTTGCCCGCCAATCGACACACGACGGGCTGGCAGGGCGAAGTGAGCCCAAGCCCACCTCGCAGACGGATTGTGATTCCCCTCCGCCGGAGGGGGGCGACGGCAAGGCCGGACGGGGTGATTGCGGGCAACGCCGCCAGAGCCAAAACCAAAAGCAACCACCCCTCCACGGGAGGGGAATAAAAACCAAGCCCGTCGGCAGCGTCGGCCACCCGCTTGGGCGAAGCGCATCCCAAAAGCGGATTACACCGCCACCTGCGGCGTGGGCACAGCATACGGCACCGAAAAATGCGACCACACCGGCACGCAAATCGGCGGCAAATCGGTGGTCAAGCCCACATCCCGCCCGCCTTCGCCAGGGGCGTGAAAGTCGCTGCCCGCGCTGGCCCACAGGTTTTTACGCGCCGCCAGCAGGGCGAACTTGTGGGTTTCGTCGAGCGAATGGCTGGCACTGACCACTTCGACCGCTTGGCCGCCCGCCGCCATAAAATCATCCACCAGCCGTTCTAGCAAGGTGCGGCCTAGCTCGTAGCGGCCCGGATGGGCAATCACCGCCACCCCACCCGCCGCCCGAATCCAGCCCACGGCTTCGGCCAAATCGACCCACGCATGGGGCACATAGCCCGGCTTGCCCTTCACCAGATATTTGCGAAACACCGTCGCAATATTTTTAACCTGACCGCTCTCAACCAAAAACCGGCCAAAGTGCGTGCGGCTGATTTGGTCGGGGTTGGCACAAAACGCCATCGCCCCTTCAAACGCATCGGCAATGCCCACTTTCGCCAGTCCGGCGGCCATTTGGTGCGCCCGCCCCACCCGCCCATCGCGGATACTTTGCAGCCCTGCCACCAAGGCGGGATGGTCAACATCCACATCCAAACCGACAATGTGCAGGGCGCGGTTTTCCCATGTCACCGACACCTCTACCCCGCTAATCAGGCGAATGCCCGCTGCGGCCGCAGCGGTACGTGCCTCGGCGACACCGGCGGTGCAATCGTGGTCGGTCAGCGCGAGGAGCTGGCTGCCCCGTGCCACGGCGCGTGCCACGACTTCGGTCGGCGATAACGCGCCATCCGAGGCGGTAGAATGAAAGTGCAGGTCAAGCGCGGCCATAGTTGCCCAAATCGGAAGAGAAAGAAAAACACACCACACGGTGCAGTTCAGCAGCGCACCCAACATGATAACGCGGCCAGCGCACCGCTCGCCAAAAGAAAAACCCCTTGAATCTCAAGGGGTTTTTCTGGATGTTTGGTGGGTCCCCCGGGCGTCGAACCCGGCACCAACGGATTATGCTTACCCACTACGACTTTCGCCGCCCCTTTCGGGTTTGGAGTCTGGACTGTCTCTTGTCTTTACGACCTGCCCGTACAGTCTCTACACGTTCCTTGAGTGTCACCACACAAGGCTTCGCTCGGGATTACCACGGCGTGCCAGAGGCTTCCCCGAATTTGAGCAGTTCTACCAAGGGGCAGAGTGAACTTACCCCAAGGCAACCCATTTTGCGGCTTCCATTCCACCCTAGGATGGATGAGGAAAGCCACAGCTAAGTCCGCTGCTCTAACCAACATGAGCTAGAGACCCCCTCTGCCTACTAAGCTCGGAGATACGCCCCCCAGCCAGCAAACAAGGCGCGGATAGTAGCATAATTTTTACCCGTCGCGGCGGTGGTGTGCAGCTCAAAAACAGCCCCCAAGCTTAGGCGGGCAAATGTCCCATCCGCGCCTGTTTGGTCGCCAGATAGGCCGCATTGGCAGACACCTCGCCGCCCCAAAAAGGCACGCGGTCGGCAATCGTCACCCACGCAGCCAGCGCGTCGAGCTTATGCGGATTGTTGGTCAGCAGCCGCACCGAGGTCACACCCAGATAGGCCAGCATATCGCGGCAAATCTGGTAATCACGGGCATCGCCTTCGTGGCCAAGGGCAAGGTTGGCATCCAGCGTATCCAGTCCCCCTTCTTGCAGCAGATAGGCTTTGACCTTTTCCAGCAAGCCTATCCCCCGCCCTTCTTGGCGCAAGTACAAAATCACGCCCTGCCCTGCGGCGGCAATCACCCGCATGGCTTCTTCGAGCTGGTCGCCACAATCGCACCGCTGGCTGTGAAAGGCATCGCCGGTCAGGCACTCCGAATGCACCCGCAGCAAAACAGGCGCACCGTCGGCCTGCCAATCGCCCACCGTCAGCATGGCGTGCTCTTTGCCCGTTTTGGCATCGCTGACGGCGTAAAGCTGAAATGTGCCAAACCGCGTAGGCAAACGGGCAGGCCCTGCCACGGTCAGGGTGGCGGGCAAAGTAAACGGCGCAGCAAGGGACGGCATACAACAATCCTAAAAGAGGACAAACAGGGAAAGAAGTGTGGTGAAGTTTGCGCAGGGAAGCAAGCGACCCGCGTGCTTATCCCGCCGCTGCAGGGGGCTTTTCTGCGGCGGACAAGGCGCAAAAAGCCTCGTGCGTGCTCAAAAACACCTGCCCTGCCAACCGTTTACCCAGCGGAGTGGTGGCCAGCTTATCCATCACCGGCCCTTTGACTTCGGCCAAAGACAGCACCACACCCCGCTCGCCCAAGCTGCGCTGCAAATCATCCAACACCCCCAAAGCCGTGGTGTCGATGCGGTTCACTGCCGACAAAATCAGCAACAGCCCGCGTGTACTCGGCTGGTGGTCAACCAACTGCATGATGCGGGATTCCACCGCCGCCGCATTCCCAAAAAACAGGCTTTCGTCGATGCGTAAGGCAATCACATCGGGCAGGGTTTCAACCGCGTGGCGCGACACATTGCGAAAATGCTCGGTGCCTGCCACCCGCCCCACCACCGCCATATGGGGATGGCTGCTGCGCCACACCAACACGCCCAAGGACAGCACCACGCCGAGCAAAATGCCTTCTTCCACCCCCAAGACCACCACGCCCAGCACCGTTACCAGCAGCGATACCGCATCGGCACGGTCGTAGTCCCACACCTGCTTGAGCGTGTCGAAGTCAATCAGGCTGGTGACGGCAATAATGATGGTGGCGGCCAGCACGGCTTGGGGCAGCAAGGTAAACCAATCGGTCAACCCCGCCAGCACAACCGCCATCAGCCCTGCCGACACCACCCCCGCCAAGGGCGTATTCGCCCCTGCGGCAAAGTTCACCACCGAACGGGCAAAGCCGCCCGTCACCGGAAAGCCACCGCATACGGCACTGGCCACATTCGCCGCCCCCAGCCCCAACAGCTCCTTGTCTGGAATAATGCGCTGCTGGCGTTTCAGCGCGAGGGAATGCGCCACCGAGACGCTTTCAACAAAGCCCACCACCGCAATCAATAAAGCAGGCAGCCACAGCATCGAAAGAGATTGGCTATCCGGCCACACCACCGCCAAGGCGGGCAAACCCGCAGGCACCTGCCCCACCACTTTGACCCCTGCGGTCAGATGCCATTGCCCCAAGGTGACGGCGACCGTCCCCAGCACCACGGCCAGCATCGGTGCAAGTTTGGCACACAGCCCCGCCGCCCCTGCCGACACCCCAAGCTGCCGCAAGATACGCGGCAAGGCCGCCCGCGAAAACGCCAGCAAGCCCAACGCACCCAGCCCAATGCCGGTTGTAGTCAGGTTAAGCTGCGGCGCACCCCGCACCAACTGCTGCACGGTTTGCACCACGCCGGTGGCCGTGACCGGTATGCCAAAAATATGCTTAAGCTGCCCAATGGCAATCAACACCGCCGAGCCAGAAATAAAGCCGTTAATCACGGGATGGCTGAGCAAATGCGCCAACGCCCCCAAGCGCAACAGCCCAAACACAAACAGCATCACGCCCGACAGCAAGGCCAATTGCACCGCCAGCGCAAGGTAAGCCGCCGACCCTGCTGCCGCTAACGGTGCCAACGCACTGGCCGTCATCAACGACACCACGGCCACCGGCCCCACCGCCAGCGTCATACTAGAGCCAAACAGGGCATAGGCCACCAAGGGGGCGATGCTGGCATACAGCCCAATCTGGGGCGGCAAGCCCGCCAGCATGGCATAGGCCAAGCTCTGCGGAATCAGCATCACGGTCACAATCACCCCAGCGGTTAAATCCCCTGCCAGCCAGCCGCGCTGATACGCCTGCAACCAAACAGGTAAAAGGGGTGAGGGACGTAAGGGGGCGCTCATTCGGCCTCGGGGGTAACGGCTAAGGCGTAGTGATAGAGGTAAGTTGAGCGCGTGCCCGAGCGGCAAAACGCCAAAATCGGCTTAGGCGAATCCAATAAGAGCTGCGCCATGGCTTCAGCTTGTTCTTCGGTGAGTTCGCCGGCCACCACGGGTAGAAAATGGTAGGTCAAGCCCCAAGCCCGTGCCTCGCGCTCAATATCGGCGTTGAGGGCTTGCGCGTCGCCGCCTTCACGATCGGGGCGGTTGTTAATCAGGGTGCGAAACCCCATGGCCGCAAAATCAGCCACCTCGGTGGGAGTGATTTGGGGCGCCGTCGCAAAATAGGGTGAGTGGGGCGTAACAGGCACGGACATGGTGGGTATTCCTCATTCAGCAAAAATAGGGCGAAAAGGCGAACCAAAGCAGGTATTTTGCCGGAGAGCAGCACGTCAAGCTGCGGTGATTCGGCTTATTAAGAACGTGTTCAAAGAACCCGACAATGCCACCCCTCGCCACCAAAACACAATTAAAGCATCATAAAACCTTGATTGAAACACATTCTACAAATTCATATAATAACTTCCCACACCGCCCCGACCCTCCTTCTTCGCCCCAACTGCCACCACCCCACCGGCAAAACCAAGGCCTCGCACCCATGACCCCCACGCCTACGATTCACGCTTTTTTTGACCCCGCCACTTGGACGGTCAGTTATGTGGTCTATGAAACAGACGGCAGCCCCTGCGCCATCATCGACCCCGTACTGGACTACGACCCTAAATCAGGGCGCACCAGCACCGCCTCTGCTGACCGCATCGTGGACTTTATCCAAGCGCACCAACTCAGCGTGGCGTGGATTTTGGAAACCCATGCCCACGCCGACCATGTCTCTGCGGCGGCTTACCTGAAGCAGCGGTTCGGCGGGGCTATCGCCATTGGGGAACATATCCGCACGGTGCAAACGGTGTTTAAGGGGGTGTTTAACTTGGAGGCCGATTTCCGCACCGATGGCGGGCAGTTTGACCATCTGTTTACGGCGGATGAGCCGTTTCAGATTGGGCGACTCGCTGCCAAAGCCTTGTTTGTGCCAGGGCATACACCGGCGGATGTAGCCTACCAAGTGGGGGACAATGTATTTGTCGGCGACACCCTGTTTATGCCGGACGTGGGCACGGCGCGGTGTGATTTTCCTGGGGGGAATGCCCCGCAGCTTTACCAGTCTATCCAGCGCATCCTTAGCCTGCCGGAGCACACCACGCTGTGGCTGTGCCACGACTATCCGCCCACCGAGCGCGATGTGTGCTGGCAAAGCAGCGTCGCCGCCCAACGCGCCGCCAACCTCCACGTTCACGATGGCATCAGCCAAGCCGAATTTGTTGCCATGCGAGCTGAGCGCGACGCAGGGCTGGCTATGCCGGTGCTGATTTTGCCTGCGGTGCAGCTCAACATCCGTGCAGGGGAACTCCCCCCCGCCGAGGCCAATGGCACCCGCTATTTGAAGATTCCGCTGAATGCGCTGTGAGCCGTGCGATGGCGGGGAGGTTGGTGCCGCTGCTGGCTAAAGCCAGACGGGGGGCTGGCGAAGCAGCCAAAGCTAAAAGCCAAACCCAACAGCAACCACCCCGCCCCGACGGGGCACCCCTCCACGGGAGGGGAATAACAGCCAAGCCCTAGCCAACAGCGGCGGGGCATCACGGCCAAACCCGTCAGCGGCGTGCGCCTGCCGCAGCGAAAAAAGAGCCCGCCGCCGCTATTCCCCTCTGAGGAGGGGTGGACGGCGCAGCCGGACGGGGTGGTTGGTGGCAACCCCGCCAGAGCTAAACCCCAAACCCAACGGCCAAACAGCACGCGGTTTAGCCCCTCCCAGACACACAAAAGCCAACCCCGTCGGATTGGCTTTTGCTGGTATTACCCGCGCCGCAGCATCACGGTCACATCGTCCCCACCACGTTCAAGAACCAGCCCTTGCTGCGATAAGAAAGGTCGGTCAAATCGTCCGAGTAGCGGGTGAAGTTATAGCCCACGCCGACTTTGACATGCTTATCCACATGGCGATACACCCCCAGCAACATCCCTGCACGGGCATCTTGGGCTTCGGTAGCGCGGAGCTTGCGCAGCTCGGCCACGGCATCCCACTCTTTGACAAAGTGCCAATCGGCACGCAAAACCAGCAAATCGGCACGGCTACGGAACCAGTCCCCTTCGACCTTAGTGGCGCGAAGCTCGCCGATACGCACACCGTACTTCACCCCCAGCGACAACCACGGCTTGGCATCCCAAATGGTATCCACCGAGAGCACTTGGCTACGCTGGGCATAGTCCGCGATGCTCAAACCAGACGACGACAACTGTCCAGGCGAAGGCAGGTTGTAGAAGTTGGTGTATTTAAACAGCGTATTCCAGCGGTCGTTATCAATCGGGCGATAGGCCGCCCCGACCACCAGCTCGTGGAAATTGCCGTCGTAAAACGCCCCTTGGCTGTTGTTGCTACGCGAAACGTTCAGCTTGCCCAGCAATCGCCACGCGGGGTCAAGCTGGTAGCCAAGGTTATTGCGCAACAACCACACATCGCGATGGGTCTGGGTATTCGCCATGGTGGTGCCGTTTTCGGTGCGGTATTCCAACGAGCCAGAATAGGTGGTGCGCTCAAACTTGTAGCCCAACGCGCCGCCCAAAGCCGTGCGCCGCAAATCCCCTGCCAGCGGGTCGCTGATTGTGCCGAACTCGGTTTTTAAGCCCACTGTCCAGCGGTCATTGGGGGCCAAATCCACCCCAAAAGCCTGCGTCAGGCTTTCAGGCCCCGCGCCGTGGGTCAGGCGGGTTTCGCCAAACAAACGGACTTCCGAGCTGACGCGGTAATCCGCCCCGCTCACCCAACTCCCCATCCGCCCACGGTAGGCGGTATCGGGGTTTTCGTTTTCTAGGCGATAGCTCAGGTAGGCATTGCTGCGGTCAGATAAGCGGTACTCCGCCCCCAGCCGTCCGCCCACCCCCAAGCTCCCTTCGGAGGCTTCGGCCAGCACGCTCAGGCGGTCATTGACCCGATACTTGCCCCCGACACCCAGACGGTCGTTTTCAGGGCGATTACCGGTGTGCGCCAAGGTGCCTTGCACAAAGCCATACACCGACCAATCGTCTTTTTCGCCGGCCGCGCCCCCTGGCTTATTGGGGACGTAATCCGCCCGCAGCAACACATCGGTACGGTCGCCGTTTTGCGACAAAATCGGGCTGGCATTGGCCAGATGGGTGGTACGGGCATCCACCCGCACCCCAGCCGAAACCGCCCACGCGTCGCTCAGCGGCGTTTTAACCGCCACTTCTACACCGCGCAGGTCTTGGCTGTCGGCACGGCGGTCGTCGGCTTTAATCAGCAGCTCATTGCCCGCCCCAAAGCCCATCACGCCCTGTGCGCCGACTTGCCGCACGGCTTCGCCATTGGTAAACAACTGCCCTGGCGCGGAAAACCCTCGTTGGCGGTCTTGCCAATAGGCGTTGACCTGCCCCTTGCCCCCCTCGACCACATCGGCCAGCGCGAATTTGGCCTCCAGCCGCTTAGCCATCGCATCGCGGCTCACGCCCGACAGGGTGTCAAAACCAAAGCCGCCGTTGATTGAGCCAAAGACCGGCGAGCCGACCCCTGTGGCACGGGCGATTTCCATTTTCAGCGAGGAGCCAGCGGTAAAGCGCGTGGTGAAATCCAGCCCCGTCAGCGTTTGGCGGCTGCTGTCCTCGCCTTGGCGGTAGCCGGTCACCCCGACTTGAAACATATTGTTCAGCCAGTGGGTCGCCCGCAAGCCAAACGACTGGTTGCTGACTTCGGTCAGGCCGGGGACGTATTCGTAGGTGCTGACCAAGTACAGCGGATGGCCGCTCAGGCTGCCGGTGTAAATCAGGCCGCTGCCGGTGGCAGTCGAGGGCAAAGGCTCACGCAGCATGACCCGACCCTGCAGGTAGTTGATTTCGTAGTCTTGCCCCGGGGACAGCTGACGACGCTCAATCACCAAGCCCGAATCTTTGTCACGCACCTCGGCCCATAGCCGTTCGGAGCCACGGGTCATGTCTTGGTGGCGGAAGTAATACAGCGAGCCCCCCCGTACCGCGAAACTCTTCGCGTGCGCCCAGCGTGCCAGGGTCGGCGGCAAAAGCTTCGACCGAGGTTTGCCGTTCGCCAAAGCCGGTGGTGGCTTCGGAGCGGTAACGGGCTTTGGCACCGTACAGGCCGCGCGAATATTGAATCAATTCGCTGCCCGCCCATTGGGTTTGGAAATTCCCCCACATCACATGCGAATCGCCACGCTCTAGCCGAACATAAAACTTGCCTCGGGTGGGGGCATCGTCCACCGAGGTGCTGTCATCGCCATAGACGGGGTAATACACGTTGGGGTCGATGTTGCGCAGCAGATAGCGCGGGTCTTTGCTGGAAAAATTAGACAGCACGTCTTTGAGTGCCTGTTCACGGGTATCCACCGCTGCCGTCAGCAGCCAATCGCCCTTAATTTTCCCTTTGAGGTAGAACGCCCCCCGCCCCGTGGCATAGCTACCGGCATCGCGGGCGATGTCGCCCGTCACCCAGTCTCGGCTGCCGGTCATGCTGTTGTTGCCAAGGGTCAAATCGCCGACCGCAACGTAAAACCAATCGCTGTCAGGAATCGACACGTTACGGCGGAAGGTCACGGCTTTGCCGTCTGCGTCGGTGACGGTCACATCGACCGACTGCGCCCCAGCCGGCAAAATCTGACGGAAAGCAAAGCGGCCATTGTTCCCCACCGGCACCGGCAAGCCCAAAATCTCAACGCTTTGCGTAGGCTTAAAGTCACGGCCACTGACGCTGACCGTCCCCCCGTGCACCGAGATATTGCTGACCAGCAGGGCGTTTTCGCCCCAGCCGGTCAAGGCTTCGCGGCTGGGGGCTTCGAGGTCGGCGAGGGCGCGGGGGCGGCTGGCGACGTTCAGGGTCTTGACCGCTGTTTCGTCAAACCGCCCTTCGGCATCGGTCACCCGCAAAACATACTGGTATTCGTCCGTACCTTCGGCGGGCACAGTCCACGTCGTGGGTTTTTCCCACGCCAGCGGCAATACGACGAGGGGCTTGCCGTCCACGCGGTCTTGGCGTTTAAACACGCGAACTTCTGCGGTTTTAAGCCATGCCACATAGTTGGCGTAACCTCGGAAAGTGACGGTTTGGCCGCGTACCGCAAGGTCTTTTTCTGTCCACACATTCAGGGTGGGCTTGGCCGCCAAGTCGTCGTACTTGATTTGGATGTCGGCTTTTTCTAAGGCCACATCGGTACACCGCTGGCGGTCAGCTTCGTTGGTGGCGGGGACTTCGGTGGGGTTGAGTGCTTCGCCATCCACGGTAATGCGGAAGGGCAAATCTGCCAGCCCTTGCGACGGCACCGCCGCACACCCTGCCACAGGCGCAGTGGACTGGGGCAGGGCGACGACCGGCGCATCGTGCCAGACCGTCAGCACCACGCGCCGGTTTTGTGCCATCCCAGCCGCTGTGCGGTTGCTGGCAATCGGCTGACTCGCCCCTTTACCGGCCATCGCCAGCTTGTCCGTGGAGAGCCCAAGTCCGGCTTGCAAATAGGTCACCACGGCGAGGGCGCGTGCATCGGACAAACCGGCATTGTCGCCAAAACGTTTTTGGGCGCGGGGCGATAGACCTTGGTTATCGGTATGCCCCACCACCGCAAGGCGCAGCCCTGCCTTGCCTTGATAGCGGGCAATCACGGCATCCAGCACCGTTTTAGTGGCAGGCAGCAGATCGGCTTTGCCCGAGGCAAACAAGGCACCCAGCCGCTGGTCATTGAACGCAAGCTGGGCAGCGGCAGGCTGGGTCGGCAGCGACTGCATCCCTGCCCGCAGCGCAGCGGCGTGTTCGCGGGTGACACCCGATGGCAAAGGATAGGCCGCCACGGGTTCCCACTCGGCAGGCGGCGGCAAGGTGCGGCTTTCAAGCCGTGCGTTATCCACACGTTTGCCTTGGGGTGCGTCCACAGGCTCTGCGCCCACCGCAGGCAAGGCAGAGAGGGTGCTTAAAGCCGCCAAGGTCAGGACTAAAGAGCGTTTCATTGTCAAAACAGGGCGTTTCATTGCTGACCTCCAGATACGGCACTTTGGGCAATCACTTCAACTTCGATGACCAAAGGCGGGATGTCTGGCAGGGTGTCGCGTCCTGTTTTATCGGTGCGCTGTGGATATAGGCGGCGCAGTTCCGTTTGCAGTGCGGCCAAACGCGGCTGCACCCACACGGCTTGCTCCCCTTGGCGATAGGCTACACGCAGCACAGCGGGACGGGCTTGGAGTGCCTGCACCAAGGCAGGCAGCTTGTCTGCCCACTCGGGCGTCAAAGCGGTGTGGTCAGGCACAAACGCACGGTCGTCCAATTCCAGACGGAAGACTTTGTGGACGGTCGCGCCAAAGTTGAGCTTGACCATTTTGCCGCGTGTGACCCGTACATCACGGGGGTTTTCGGTGGTGAGACGATAGCCAGAAGGCAAGGTGCGCTCGTCCAGCTTCATGACAAAGTTGCTGCCTCGGCTAGACTGCGGCACGGCGGCACATGGCACATGGAAACGCCCTTCGGCATCGGTGGTCACCAACAGACCGCGTGCCGTCACCACCCGCACATTGGGGATGCCGGACTCGCCTTGGTTTTGGTAGCCATTGGCGTTTTTGTCGTCAAAGACCTTGCCGATGATGTCCGAGCAATCAAACGTCGCATCCGGCACGATACGCACTGCCGCCGTTGCAATATTCGACAACACCCCGCCACCGTAGGTAGAAGCCGCCCACGCTTGGTTGGTGTGCTCCCCTTCCCCTGCGCCCGCACCGGCGACCAGTACCAAACGCACCACTTTGCTTTGGTTGGCGGCAAAGTTTTGGTTGGACCACATCAGGTCGCGCCCGCTGATTTGCGGCTCAAGCAACATGCCGTTGACGGTGGCCGTCCCTTGACGATAGCGGAAGCCCGCCGGAATGCGGTCCACCACGCTCACCCCAGAAACCGCGCCTTCGGGGGCGTTGGTTGCCGTAATGGTGTAGGGAATCAAATCGCCTTGGCTGACGTTCATCAGCGGGGTGGTTTTGGTCAGGCGCAAAACGCCGCCCGCGACGGGGTCTAGCCCAATATGGTTGTTTAAAATATCGGCAGACCGGTTACGCCCATCCATGTTGATGTTGAAGCTCAGGTAATACTGGGTGGTGCGTGAGCCGCCTTGCACCAAGCCTTCGCAGGCATTGGCATTGTGTATCGCTACGCCCAGCCCTGGCACGCCGTTGCTGACCTGAACCAGCGCGGGGCTAGGGGTGGCCCCGACGGTTAAGGTCCCCACACACGCCGGAATTTTGCTGGATACCGCCGGCACATAGCCTGCGGGGTAGCGGGTAATCATCAGGGTGTAAATCCCACTGGGTGCACTGGCATTGAGCAAAAATTGATACAAGCCATCGGCACCGGTGGTCACCATGGCCACCCCACCCAATACATGCAGTGCAGGGTTAAAGCCGGCGGGACCATTGATGGTAATGACGGCACCGGCCACAGGTTTGCGGGTTACGGTGTCATACACGCGACCAGCAGGGTCGAGCGGTAAGCTTTGCTCCACCACATTTGCCCCCGACAACAGGGTAAGGCTGGACAACGTGCCATCCGCATTGCTTGCCCCTGCAGGGTTAGTAGTGCCGACTACGCCATTGGTAAACGCTGCGCCCTGCTCGTTAGGCACGGCGGCCCCATAAATCAACCCTGTGGTGGGGTGTCTAAACCGGACTTCATAGCCCGAACCTGGCATCAAGCCGGTGAAGGAATACGCCCCCGCCGCATCGGTGCTGGTGGTATGCAGCACACTGCCGTTAAACAGCAGCTCCACCGTCCAACCCGCTTGAGGGACGGATTGCGGATTGTTCAGCGTGCGGGTGTGGGATTGGTCCAGCCATACATGCCCTGCCAAGCTGGCCAAGGTCACAATGGCAGTGCTTTCAACCGAGGTGTTGTTACCGGTCAGGGTGCTGGCCTCGCCACCCCCAGCAATGGTGGTGGTGGCGGTCAGGGTGCGCCCCCCCAAGCCAGATGCAACGGCTGCACGCACCACAATCGGTGTGCCTTGACCCCCTGCGGGAATCGGGGCACTGGACGTACAGCTCACCATTTGCCCTGCCACGCTACACGCCCACCCTGTGCCGGTAGGCACACCAACGGGGGTAATGCCATCGGGCAAAACCTGCACTACAGTAACCGTGCCGGTAGAAGCCACGGTACCGGGATTGGTTGGCGTAAGGGTGTAAGTGCCCAAGTCGCTGCCAGAGATGAAAATAGGCGGCTGGTGGGTGGTGCTTACGCTAAGGTCAGCCGTCACCACCGCAGCCATCACAACAAAATTGTTGTTTGGCGAGGCGGTCAGCGTGCCCGCGACGTTCACACCGGCAATACTGCTTTGGGTATTGCCCAAAGGCGTGTGTACGACGCGGTAGTTGCCGCCCTCGGGCACATTGGTAAAGGTATACGTGCCGTCTGCCCCTGTGGTGGTGGTCAGGGTGATAGGTACACCCGCCGTGGTTGTCCCTATCAGGGTCACGGTTGCGCCCACAATTGGGGTGTCTTTGGTGGGATCAAAAACATCGTTGTTATCGCCCTCGGCCCATGCACGACCCGATACCGTACGCGGCACCACAACCGGCGTGATAGCCTCAGGCACAGGAATTTCGGCAAAGTTATTTGCTGCCGATACGGTGTTCAGCCCTGATAAATTTAGCCCTGTAATGGTGCTAACGGCGACGGTCGGTGCGGTGGCGATGCCACCCGTGCTGCCCGCTGTGGTAATGCCGTTGGTGGTGCTGGGGGGCTGGGTGGGTTGGGTCAGGGTGTAGCTATTGCCCTCAGGTACGCCGCTAAAGGTATAAGAACCATCGGCAGCCGTGGTAGTGGTCAGCGAGACGGCATTGCCGTTGATGTCATTGCCGGTCAGGGTGATGGTTTGCCCGCTGATACCGCTGTCGCCGCTCTCAAACATGCCATTTTTATTGGCATCGGCAAATACCCACCCTTGCACCACGCGCACGCGACCATTGGGAATTTCGGCAAAGTTATTGTCTGCCGATACGGTGTTCAGCCCTGATAAATTTAGCCCTGTAATGGTGCTAACGGCGACGGTCGGTGCGGTGGCGATGCCACCCGTGCTGCCCGCTGTGGTAATGCCGTTGGTGGTGCTGGGGGGCTGGGTGGGTTGGGTCAGGGTGTAGCTATTGCCCTCAGGTACGCCGCTAAAGGTATAAGAACCATCGGCAGCCGTGGTAGTGGTCAGCGAGACGGCATTGCCGTTGATGTCATTGCCGGTCAGGGTGATGGTTTGCCCGCTGATACCGCTGTCGCCGCTCTCAAACATGCCATTTTTATTGGCATCGGCAAATACCCACCCTTGCACCACGCGCACGCGACCATTGGGAATTTCGGCAAAGTTATTCCCTGTTGCGGTGGTGTTAGGTGGCAACACAATGTTGCTGATTTTGCTGGGCAAGACGGCTACGCCCGTGGCGGTGCCTGCTGTGCCGCCCACCACACTACCGGCGGTGGTGATGCCATTAGACGACCCTGTGGGCTGGTTAGGCTCGCTGATCGAATACACGCCAGGCTGCAGGTTGGTGAAGCTGTAATTACCACTGGCATCGGTGGTGGTGGTTGCCACCACGGCTCCCACACTGTTCAGCAACTGAATCGTCACCCCAGACAAGCCGTTATCCGACCCGTTCTGAATCCCGTTATTGTTTTGGTCAAGAAACACTGTACCCGTAATACTGGAAGGCACGATTTCGGCAAAATTATTATCGATTGAGCTGCTGACCTGACCGGCGGAGCCATCGGCTTTAAGCCGAATATTGGTAATTTGGCTGCTGGTACTGGTCGGGTTGGTGGCGACCCCTGCTGTGCCCGTACTGCCGTTGGCCGGCACAATGCCGCCCGCCACGGTGCTGCCGTTGGTCGTCCCTGCGGGTTGACTCGGCTCACAAACCGAGAAAAACCCTTCGCCCAAACCAGAAAACAGGTAGTTACCGGCGGCATCGGTGGTGGTGCTGGTAATCAGCGCACCGGCACACGTTGCCCCACTCCGCAGCTCAATCGCCACACCGGCCAAGGGCGTATCGGTGCCGGTTTCAAACGTGCCGTTGGGCGTGGTGTTGTTGTCTTTAAAAGCTTTGCCGGAGATATAGCCTTGGGTGCTCACCGAGAGGGTGGCATTGGCGGCGGCTTGGTTACTGCCGACGTTGGTTTGCAATGCCCCCACGGGGATGCTGTTGATATGCCCGCCAATGGCACTGGCGGTTACATTGACGCTGACCGTGCAGCCCCCAGCAGGAATACTCGTGCCGTTGGCAAGGGTGATGCTGGTGGCACCGGCTCCGGCAGTCACCGCACCGGTACAAGTGGACACCACGGCAGGTACCGCCGCCACAACCATCTGGCCGGGTGCGCTAGGCAAGGTGTCGGTCAACGCCGCGGCCAGCGTAATCGCACTGCTATTGGGGTTGCCTAAGGTAAAGGTCAGGGTGGAGGTGCCGTTGGCCGGTATCACCGTAGGCGAAAAAGCCTTGCTCAGCCCTACAGGCGAGGACACCACCAGCTTGGCACTGGTCGCCTCTTCGTTGCTCACCCCTTCAAAAGTGGTTACGCCCCCCGCAGGAATTTGGTTGGTATAGGTGCCAGAAATGTTGCTCAACACGCTGACCGCAAGCGTACACACGCTGTTGGCCGCCAAGGTGCCGCCGGTAAAGCGCACGCTAGTGGCAGAAGGCAGTGCGGTCACTACGCCGCCGCAGGTGCTGCTGGCGGCGGGTGTTGTCGCTACCACCAAGCCTGTGGGCAGGCTATCGGTAAAAATTGCCCCTGTCAGCGCGGTGCTATTGGGGTTGGTCAGCTTGATTTTGAGGATGGCCGCCGCCCCTGGGGCACGCGTCCCCCAGCCTGTGGTAAAGCCTGCAGGGTTGCCCACATCGAGGGTTTTGTCGTCGAAGGCTTTATTGACGACCAAGGGTTTTTTGACTTTGAGCGTGTCGGTCGTAGCTTGCGTATTGCTGATGCTGGCACCACCCGAGGTGGCCGTCACCGTGCCAACAGGAATGGTGTTGACAAAATCCCCCTCTGCCGCCGCGATAACATCTATTTCACCGTAACAAGACCCTGCCGCGCCCCCCGAAGTTGGGGCGATTTTCGCACCGCTAATGTTGAGGCTACTAGGGGTCGGTGCAGTGACCACACCCCCAACGCAGGTCGTCACCGGATTAGAGCCGCTAGGAATCGTGATGCCACCTGGCAGGTTGTCCAATGCCAAGACATTGGTAATCTCGGCGGCTGTAGGGTTGTAGAACGTAATCCGCAAACGAGAACGCTGGTTGGGCTGCACAGGATTAGGCAAGAACTGTTTGATGACACCAATTTGGCTGCCCATCCCAAGGCTGGTATTGGCCGCGCTGGCATTGGTTAAGCCTTGATCGGTTTGCAGGCTGCTGGCTGGAATGGTGTTGGTAATCGCACCCAGTGCCAACGAGGTCACGTTGACATCCACCGTACACACGGCATTGGGGGCGAGGCTGGCACCGGAGAGCGATACCGAACGGGCATTGGCGGTGGCGGTCACCACCCCCCCAGGGCAGGTGGTGCTGGCTGCAGGGTTAGGCGCGAGCACCATGCCATTCAATGCTGCGCCCGAAGCCCCCCCAGCGGTGAAGTAATCGGTAAAGCGGAGATCAGTCACGGCCTCGGTGCCGTTGGTGACAGTAATGCTCAGACGGCTGACCTGGCCTGGAAAAATCAAAGAATTGGGGTTAGTGGATTTGCTCACCACAAGGGCGCTCGATACGCCCGCCCCCAAGGTGGCGGTAATCGGCGTGGTGTTTTTCACCCCGCCATTGGCGGTCACATTGCCCACCGGCAGGGTATTGACCCAAGGCCCCGCGCCCGTGGTGACGATATCAAACAAAAAGTCGCAGTTTGCCCCCGCTGCCAATGAGGCACCCACCAAGCTGGCGCTGTTGCCGCCCGCCGCCGCTGTGACTGTTGTCGCCCCCCCGCAGGTGGTGTAGGCATTGGGAGGCGTGGCCAACAGCATCCCTGCTGGCAGAGGATCGGTCGCGCTGACGTTGGTCAGCGGCACAGCACCACCATTACTCAGACGAATGGTCACAGTCGATTTGCCGCCTGGCGAAACACTGGCGGGGTTAAAACTTTTAGTCGCGCCCAACGAGGCGGTATAGGTCAGGGTAGCCGTGGCACTCATTGCGCCACCATAAGCGGTGCTAATCAAGCGGGTGTTGCCGTTCGCCAGCGTTTCGGTGCCGTCGGCAGTGGCAACGTTGTTATACGTCCCTGCCGCGCCCACGACATCGACTTGTACTTGGCACGACCCATCGGCTCCTGTGCCGCCACCGGCACGGGCAGGAATCACCCCCCCGTTCAAGCCCAAAGAGGTGCTGCCAGCTGCGGCGGCAATCGTGCCCCCACAGGTACTGGCGGCATTGGCAGGGCTGGCAATTTGGAGTGGCACACCACTGGTATTGGTGGGCATGGGGTCGGTGATGGACGCGCCGGTAATCGGGTTCACCGATTTATTATTCAGCGTAATCGTCATGCGGCTGACCGAGCCTTCAGACAAGGGACCCGCAGGGCTAAATGCCTTGGTGATGCCCAACACTTTGGCTGTGGTGCTCGAAGCCCCATTAGAAGGCGCACCGTTACACAGGGTGCTGCCACTGGTACACACCCCACCGTTTTCGATGGTGTTGGTGATGGCTGCACCAATCGGAGCCGTGGGGTCGATCATCGCCCAAAACGAAATTGTGCAACTGCCTGGGGTGTTGCTGCTGCTGCGTGCAGGCAGTGCGCCTAGGGTAAACGTCACATCGGCGGCATTGAGCGCGGCAGGTGTACTGACCCCACACGCACTGGTCGGGCTGTAATCTTTGCCGTTCAGCACGCCGGTCAGGTAGCTCAGGCGGTTCGCGCCAAGGTGGTCAACAATCGTGACGTTATTCATCACACTGGCGGAGTAATTCTCTACTGTGATTTGAAAGGCGACTGGATTCCCTAGCGAGGCCACAGAAGGTGCGGCGGTCTTCGACACCTTTAAATCAGTGGCGACCATCACCGTGCTGCTGACGGCATTGCTGATAATTTCGGGCTTACCCGCCACGGTTACCGCGCCAACCGGCAAGGTGTTGGTGTAGGTAATCGGCACGCCTGCGGTTTGGGCGGTGCCAGTAAAAGGTACGGTCACGGTGCAGCTCCCACCAGCGGGAATCGTGCCGCTGGTCAGCGTTACGCTATGCCCGCCGACCACACCGGTCACCACACCCCCAGCACAGGTGGTGCTTGCGCCAGCATCGAGCTTGAGACCATAGACCCCGTTGCCCTCGGCATCCATGGGGCTATCGGTAAAGCTCACGGTCAGGGGCGCGTTGCCATCGTTCCACAAGGTAAGGGTAAAGAAGTCAGATTGCCCACTCGACAAGGTGGCATGGGCAAAAACCTTGCCGACGCGCAAGGGGGATTTGACCGTGACATTGGCACTCGCCCCCGCAGCAGACACCAAGCCAAGGTCGTTGGTTAGATTAGTGGCCGGAATCACGTTGGCGGCAAAGTCCAGATATTTGCCGTTAGAGGTATTGGCTTCGACCTGCACGGTAAGCGTGCAACTGCTATTGGCAGCAACCGTCCCCCCCGTGGCCGTGACGACAATATCACCGGCAGCCGGCGCAAAGGTCGGTGCGGTGCCCCCCCGGGCAGCTTACTGTGGCATTAGGCGGGTTAGCCACTTTGATGGCCGCGACCCCACCAAGCAGCGGGAAACTATCGGTCAGCGCGAAATTAGGCAGCGGTGCCGAGGCGGGGTTGTTGACTTTGAGGGTGAGGGTAATGGGCGCACCGCCCAACACCGCATCGGTGGCACTAAAAGATTTTTCGAGGGTGGGCAGCGGGGTAGCACTGATAAATATGGTTTGGATGGCTGAACCGCTATTGGAAAGGGCAACCCCAGCCTCTTTGCCTGTCACGCTAGCGGCCACAATGCTGTAGTCGTAAGAAGTGGCACTCCCCGAGCTGGAGCCGCCGGTCACGGGCAAATCTAGGGTGCAGTACGCGGCATTGCTGCTGCTTGCTTGTGGAATGGTTGCGCCCGCCAAGATGATGGATTGCCCACCCACGGCTGTGGTCAATGTGCCGCCGGTGGCCACATTGGCTCCACCGCCATCGGTACAGGTATACACCGGCGCGGCGGTCATCTTCAGACCGTTGGGCAAGACCCCTGGCAAGGTGTAGTTAAACCCGACATCGGTCAGGCCACTTGCCGTGCTGCTGTTGGTGAGGCGAACGCGTAAGGTGGTGGTTTCGCCTGGGGCAATCGTCCCCGCCGCGCCGCTCGCCAAAGAAACCGTCGCCACCAAATCAGCCTGTGCGGCCCCGCTGACCAGCAGCAAGACCCCCACGCTCCAACGGGATAGACCACCAGCGGTACGCTTACGCCCACCCCCCATCCCCATCACACAGAACACACACAGTAGTAGCAAAGAACACAGCAGCAAAGTCAGCATGAAAAAGGCTCTAATTCACGTTAAATACGATAAAAAAAACCGAACCTAGACAAAGCAAAACCCCTATTGTTGCGAATAGGGGCTTTGGGTGGGACTGCGCTGCAACAAGGACACAAAAAACATAAAAAACAGCACAAACCACACGCCACAACACAGCATAAAGGTCGGTATCGGCCGACTGTATCGCATACACCACGTATCGACCTACACTAAATTACCTATTCAGACCCAACCTAAACCACGGTTGATTTAACTGCTAAAACAAAGGCATACGCCTGTCGCAAAAAAATGACCCCATGATACGAAGTCATGGGGTCATTTAGTTAACATCGATTAAGCCCGCGCCGTCACCGTCGGCGTACTGCCCCCACCTTGCAGCGGATGCTGCTGCAAAGCCACCGCGCCCAACACCCCGACCAACAGCAAGGCAATCACCGTCAGCAGCCAATTTTGGCGACGTTGCTCGCGCATCAAGCGGATGTAGCCATCCAGCATCAGGCGTTGGGTGTCGCCAGATAAAGCTTCGTTTAGGCGACGGGGGATGGCGGGCAGAATGCTGGCCCACTGCGGGGCTTCGTGGCTGAGGTTGCGCAACAGGCCACGCCAGCCCATTTGCTCGTTCATCCATTTGACCAAAAAGGGCTTGGCGGTTTGCCACAGGTCAAGGTCGGGGTCGAGCTGGCGACCCAGCCCTTCAATATTCAGCAGCGTTTTTTGCAGCAACACCAACTGCGGCTGAATCTCGACGTTAAACCGGCGACTGGTTTCAAACAGCCGAAGCAGCACGAGGCCAAACGAAATCTCGGACAAGGGGCGGTCAAAAATCGGCTCGCACACCGCCCGCACCGCCGCTTCTAGGGCTTCAACCCGCGTATCTTTCGGCACCCAACCGGATTCGATATGCGCCGTGGCCACCCGCTTGTAGTCGCGGTTAAAAAACGCCAAAAAATTCACCGCCAAATAATGTTTGTCGTAGTCGGTCAAGCTGCCCACGATGCCAAAATCCAGCGCGATATACCGCCCATCGTCGGCGACAAAAATATTGCCGGGGTGCATGTCAGCATGAAAAAACCCGTGGCGGAACACTTGGGTAAAGAAAATCTCCACCCCAAAGCGCGACAGCTGTTTTAAGTCCACGCCCGCTTCCCGCAGCCGGTCAATTTGCCCCACCGGAATCCCGCGCATCCATTCCAGCGTCAGCACCTCGCGCCCTGTGGTCTCCCAAAACACTTCGGGGACAATCAGCATGTCAGAGGGCGTGAAATTACGCCGCAACTGGGAGGCATTGGCGGCCTCGTTCATCAGGTTCAGCTCGTCGTGTAGATAGGTGTCAAATTCAGCCACCACTTCGCGCGGGCGCAAGCGTTTGCCATCGACCAAAAACCGCTCGGCCAAACGGGCGAGGGTTTTGAGCAGGGCTAAATCTTGTTCGATGACCGGCAAAATCCCTGACCGCAGCACTTTAACCGCCACCTCGCGCCCATCGTGGCGGCGGGCATAGTGGACTTGGGCAATCGAGGCACTGGCGGCGGGGGTGTCGTTAAACTCAGCAAACAGCACTTCGACCGGCTGGCCGAGGCAGGCTTCGATGGTGGCACGGGCTTGGGCGGCCGGAAACGGCGGGACGCGGTCTTGTAGCCGCGCCAGTTCATCGGCGTAGTCGGGAGGCAGTAAGTCGCGGCGGGTAGACAGCACCTGCCCAAATTTCACAAACAGCGGCCCGAGGCTTTCCAGTGCCAAGCGCACCCGTACCGGCAGCGGCTGCGACAAATCGCGGCGACTTGGCAGCCAACCCAGCAGCCGGTGAATAAACGCCAAGCGGCTGTGGTCGATAAAAAACTCGTCCAACCCATAGCGGTGCAGCGTGGTGAAAATGGTGCGAAAGCGGGACAGGCGCATGGTGGGGAACTCGTCAAAGAATCAGCCGGTGGCAAAAGCGGGGCGTACGTCCACGCTACTTACTCTGTAAAAAAACCAACGCCCCTCGCCTTGGTGCAAAGGGCATCGGAGGCAAGGGGCTACGCTCAAAGGGCGGTTTAACCGCTGGGCAGGCTATCGGAACAGGCCGCACGGCGTGGCGCTGAGAACCTGACGAACGATGCGTCAGCCGAGGCGACAAGCCGCCTCTATCCTCGCCAGCCGTTTTTCGGCGCGTTCAACCGCATCGCGCACGGTGTCTACCGAGGTATTAAAGCTGTCCACGCTTTCGCGCCGTGCCAGCAGCGGGGTTTCTTCGCGCAGATGTTCGGCGTAGGACTGCGCCAGTCGCCATGCAATTTCGCCTTTGATGCCAAACAGACGGCGCAAGGTGGTTTCGACCCGCCACGCAGCAGCATCACCCACCAAGCGGGAGAGGTCTTCGCCAGCATCCCACTTCAGCCCGCCCAAAATCCGCGCCATTGCCAAGCCCAGTTCGCCATCGCCGGTCAGGGTCAAGCTGCTGGGGGCGACGGCTTTGCCCGCCACCGCCATCGCAGCCGAGCCCAGTCCAATGGCGACCACGGCTTCGGGCTCGCCGCCGGTTTCGCCCAGATAGCCGTCTTCTAGCACCACGGCCAGCACCGAGGCGGGCGACAACACCAGCTTCACCCGCCGCCCTGCGTGGGCGGTCAGTTGGCTACGCACGGTGGGGTGCTGCTTGAGCAGATGATTCAGAACAGCCAGTTGCGGTAGATTCATGGGGAAGTTCTCCGTGTAAGCCAAGGGGTGGGGTGGGCGGGGGACTGGCAGCGGTGGACGGGGCGGTGACTGGCGGCGCAGCAAAAGCCAAACCCAAACCCAAACCAAAAGGCAACCACCCCCCGCCTCCGGCGTACCCCTCCACGGGAGGGGAATCACTGCCAGCTTCGCTGCTTTTATACCCCTCCACCGGCGGGGATGGACGGCAACGCCGGACGGGGCAGTGAGGGGCGGCGCAGGTAGGTCGGGTTTCAACCCGACACCGTGATGGGATTTTTGATGCAGCCTAGGTCAGGCGCAGTGATGTTTACGTCAACACGCCCTTAGAAGCTGTTTACGATCTCAATGGCGCAGGGGTTGTCAAGGCGAAATTCAGAAAAAAGCACCGTTCGAACTGAATTCACACGCATTTTTTTACGCATTTCAACGCCGGATCACCCGAGTCTCGCAGATCGTAAACAGCTTCTTAGAATTTCCAGCCCTTATGCAGTGCCACCACCCCACCGGTCAGGTTGTGGTAGTCCACTTTGCCAAAACCAGCATCGAGCATCATTTGCTTTAACGTGGCTTGGTCGGGGTGCATCCGAATGGATTCGGCCAAATAGCGGTAGCTGTCGGCATCTTTGGCAATCAGCTTGCCCATCAGCGGCAGGGCTTTAAACGAATACAGGTCATACACCGGCTTCATCGGTGCCCACACCTTAGAGAACTCCAGCACCAGCAGTTTGCCCCCAGGCTTGAGGACGCGGCACATTTCCGCCAAGGCGATGTCTTTGTGCGTCATGTTCCGCAGCCCAAACGCCACCGACACCACGTCAAAGTAACGGTCAGGGAAAGGCAGTTTTTCGGCATCGGCAAGGGCAACCGGCAGCACCACGCCTTCGTCTAGCAGCCGGTCACGCCCCACGGTCAGCATGGAACTGTTGATGTCGGTCAGCCAGACTTCGCCGGTCGCGCCGACTTGCTTGGCCCAGCCACGCGCCAAATCGCCCGTCCCCCCCGCAATATCCAGCACTTTTTGCCCTGCCCGCACGCCGGCGGTGCCGAGGGTAAAACGCTTCCAGAGGCGGTGCATCCCGCCGGACATGACATCGTTCATCACGTCGTAATTGTGGGCAACGGAGTGGAACACCCCCGCGACACGCCCTGCTTTTTGCGATTCTTCGACGGTATCAAAGCCGAAGTGGGTTTGCTGGTCCATTGTTTCCTCGAATCTTAACGGTCGTATGGGATGAAATAGGGGAAGACGGGGTGCGTTAGCGGGCGCGGCCAGAAGGGCAGGCCGTGCGACTCGGCACAGGGGCTTCGGGGGCGGGGTCACGGCTGGCGTGGGCAGCGGCCAACCGCGCCAGATACGCCGCCCAGTAGGCCGTCTGCTGGGTGCCGAGGGTATAGAGATAATCCCAGCTATACAGCCCCGTGCTGTGCCCATCGCTAAATACCAATTTGACGGCGTAATGCCCCACCGGCTCAATGGCAGTGACATTCACCTCGCGCTTGCCGGTTTGCAGGGTTTCTTGCCCCACGCCGTGCCCGCGCACTTCGGCAGAAGGCGAAAACACCCGCAGATATTCACACGGCAAGCTAAACCGTGCGCCATCGTCAAAGGCGATGTCGAGCACGCGCGTGGCTTGGTGCAGCGTGAGTTCGATGGGGGTGGGACTGCTGGGGGAAAGGCCACTCATGGGCGGTGTCCGTTGGCGGTGTCGGTCAAGGAAAGCAACATGGCATCGCCGTAGCTAAAAAAGCGGTATTCGTGGGCAATGGCATGGCGGTAGATGTCGTGCATGGTGTCCAGCCCGACAAAAGCACTCACCAGCATCAGTAAGGTCGATTTAGGCAGGTGGAAATTGGTCAGCAGCCGGTCCACCACGTTAAAGCGATAGCCTGGGGTAATAAAGATGGTGGTTTCACCCGCACCCGCCTGCAGGGTGCCGCGCTGTGCGGCGGATTCTAGTGCCCGCAAACTGGTGGTGCCGACGGCAATCACGCGGCCACCAGCTTGGCGGGTGGCGGCAATGGCTTCTACCGTGGCGGGGCTGATGTGGTAGCACTCGCTGTGCATGGTGTGGTCGGCCACGCGCTCTACCCGCACCGGCTGAAATGTCCCCGCCCCAACGTGCAAGGTCACAAACGCCGTCCCCACGCCCTTGGCTGCCAAGGCCGCCAACAGGGTGTCGGTAAAATGCAGCCCTGCGGTGGGCGCGGCCACCGCGCCTTGGTGGCGGGCGTAGATGGTTTGATAGCGGCTGTCGTCGTGCTGGGCGGCATCGCGGGTAATGTAGGGCGGCAAGGGCAGCTTGCCCGAGGCTTCGAGGATGTCGAGCACGTCGGCATCGGCGGTAAAGCGTAGGCGGAACAGCTCGCCTTGGCGTTCCACCATCTCGGCTTCCCAGCGGTCGGCCAGCAACAAGCGGCTGCCTACCTTGGGCGATTTGCTGGCGCGGACATGCGCCAACACCTGATGGCTATCCAGCACCCGCTCCACCAGCACTTCGACCTGCCCACCGCTGGCTTTTTGGCCAAACAACCGCGCCTTCAGCACGCGGGTATCGTTAAAAACGAGCAAATCACCGGCCTGAAGCTGGTCGGGTAAGTCGGTGATGGTGCAGTCGGAAAACGCATCCGCCCCTACCACCAACAGGCGGCTGGCATCCCGAACCGTAGGCGGAAATTGGGCAATCAGCCGTTCGGGGAGCGTGTAGTCAAAATCAGACAGCGAGAGAGAAGATAAAGAGGCATCCATAGGCGGCAGTATACCAGTTTGCCGTGTTTGCCCTCGGCCTTGGCAACCCCTTTGCGGATGTGGGTTTTGGGTAAAACTGCCCGCAAAACCGAGGGCGTATTTCCCTACTTTGGGCAAAATAGTCGAACGAGCCAATCCTAACCAAATGTTTCTTTTTCGGGAAACGCTAGACTTACTTCGCCGAATTGCGGCAAACTCGCGCCCATATTAACCACTGTGAATAGGGCTGACCGTGCAAAAACAGATCCTTGTCCTCCACGGTCCCAACCTCAATTTACTGGGCACGCGCGAACCACAGCACTACGGCGCACACACCCTCGCAGACATCAACGCCCGCTTAGTGGACCAAGCCGCCGCCGCTGGCGTGGTGCTGACCACGCTGCAAAGCAATGCAGAGTATGTCTTGATTGACCGCATCCATGCCGCACGGGATGACGGCACAGCATTTATCGTCATCAATCCTGCGGCGTTTACCCATACCAGTGTCGCCCTGCGGGATGCACTGTCTGCGGTCAAAATCCCCTTTATTGAAGTGCATTTGTCCAATGTCCACGCCCGTGAGGCATTCCGACACCACTCTTACTTCTCTGACCTCGCGGTCGGTGTGATTTGTGGCTTAGGCGCGAAGGGCTACGAATACGCCCTGACCCACGCACTGGCCACACTCGCCACCCCGACCTAAGCCGCTTGTCGGCGGGTCCCCTGCTTTTTATCCACCAAGGAAGCGTCCGATGGATCTCCGTAAACTCAAAAAACTCATCGACCTTGTAGAAGAATCTGGCATTGCTGAGCTAGAAGTCACCGAAGGCGAAGAAAAAGTGCGTATTACCCGTGTCCAAGCGGGCAACACCGTCAGCTATGCACAGCCCATGCACTATCCCATGCCCACCGCACCCGCCCCTGTTGCGGCACCGGTGGCCGAAGCCGCCGCACCGGTGGCAGCCAGCACCGCCAACGCGGTCAAATCACCGATGGTCGGCACGTTCTACCGCTCCAGCGGCCCCGATGCCAAGCCGTTTATCGAAGTGGGTCAAAGCGTCAGCATCGGCGACACCCTGTGCATTATCGAAGCCATGAAGCTCATGAACGAGATTGAATCTGACCGTGCAGGCGTAGTGAAAGCCATCCTCGTTGAAAATGGCGAGCCCGTTGAATACGGCGAACCCCTGTTTATCATCGAGTAACACGCCCCTGTGCGGGCAACCCTCCCCCTCTCTAGGGTTGCCCGCCCACCTCCGATTGACGTGTCTTTCTCAACGGGCATCCCATGTTTGAAAAAATCCTCATTGCCAATCGCGGAGAAATTGCCCTACGCATCCAGCGTGCGTGCCGCGAAATGGGCATCAAAACCGTAGTCGTCCACTCCGAAGCCGACCGCGAAGCCAAATACGTCAAACTCGCTGACGAATCCGTCTGCATTGGCCCTGCGGCCAGCAACCTCAGCTATCTGAACGTGCCCGCGCTGATTGCTGCCGCCGAAGTCACCGATGCCCAAGCCATCCACCCCGGCTACGGCTTTTTGTCGGAAAACGCTGATTTTGCCGAGCGGGTCGAGCAATCGGGCTTTGTATTTATTGGCCCGCGCCCCGAAACCATCCGGTTGATGGGCGACAAAGTCAGTGCCAAAAACGCCATGATTGCCTCCGGCGTGCCGTGCGTCCCAGGCTCCGAAGGTGCGTTGTCTGACGACCCCGCCGAAATCACCAAAGCCGCCCGTAAAATCGGCTTCCCCATCATCATCAAAGCCTCTGGCGGCGGCGGGGGACGGGGGATGCGCGTGGTGCACACCGAAGCCGCGCTGATTAACTCGGTCAATATGACCAAAGCCGAAGCCCAAGCAGCCTTTGGCAACCCCACGGTTTACATGGAGAAGTTCCTAGAGCATCCCCGCCATATCGAAATTCAGATTTTGGCGGATGAGCACGGTCACGCCATCTATCTGGGCGAGCGCGACTGCTCCATGCAGCGTCGCCACCAAAAAGTCATCGAAGAAGCCCCCGCCCCAGGGATTACCGAGGCGCAACGCAAAAAAATCGGCGAATCCTGTGCCGCCGCCTGCCGCAAAATCGGCTATCGCGGTGCAGGGACGTTTGAATTCCTTTACGAAAACGGTGGCTTCTACTTTATTGAGATGAACACCCGCGTACAGGTCGAACACCCCGTCACCGAGCTGATTACCGGCGTGGACATCGTCCAAGAACAAATCCGCGTCGCAGCGGGCGAAAAATTGCGCTACACCCAAAAGCAAATCCAGCTGCGTGGCCACGCGATGGAATGCCGGATTAACGCCGAAGACCCATTCACCTTTGTGCCGAGCCCCGGGAAAATCGAGAGCTACCACCCCGCAGGCGGCCCAGGCATTCGGATTGATTCGCACATCTATCAGGGCTACACCGTGCCCTCGCATTACGATTCGATGGTTGCCAAGCTGATTTCCTACGGCGACACCCGTGACCAAGCGATGGCACGGATGCGGGTAGCGTTGTCTGAAATGGCGATTACCGGCATTAAGACCAATATCCCGCTGCACCAAGAGCTGATGGTCGATGCCGCGTTCCGTGTCGGCGGCACGCCTATTCACTACTTGGAAGAACGCCTTTCCCAGATGAAAAAATCATGAGCTGGTTACAAGCAACGCTAGACACCGATTCGGCCATTGCCGACCGCTTGGCGGATGCACTGATGGAAGCGGGCGCGTTGTCCGCCGCCATCGAAGATGCCGCAGCGGGCACCGCCGCCGAAGAACCTATCTTTGGCGAGCCGGGCGAACCCATCGAAAAAATGTGGAAAGACAGCCGGATTGTGGTGCTGTGCGAAGCCGATTGCGATGTGGCAGCCCTGATTGCCGAAGCCGCCCACGCCTGTGGGGTCGCACTGCCTAGCTGGACAGTGGACACCGTGGCCGAGCAAGACTGGGTGCGCGTCACCCAAGCCCAATTCGACCCCATCCAAATTTCGTCCCGCCTGTGGATTACCCCCACTTGGCACGAAGCCCCCGATGCCAACGCCATCAATCTGCAGCTTGACCCTGGCTTGGCTTTTGGCACGGGCAGTCACCCCACCACCCGCCTGTGCTTGCAGTGGCTAGACCGCAGCTTGCAAGCCGGTCAAACCGTGTTGGACTACGGCTGTGGCTCGGGGATTTTGGCGATTGCCGCGCTCAAGCTGGGTGCCAGCCAAGCCGTCGGTGTGGACATCGACCCGCAGGCCATCCAAGCCAGCGGCGACAATGCCCGCCAGAATGCAGTCACGGCTGACTTTTACCTGCCTGACCAACTGCCTGCCACGCTGCAAGCTGATGTAGTGGTCGCCAATATCTTAGCCAACCCACTGCGGCTGCTGGGCGCGTTGCTGGCGCAGCATGTCAAAACCGGTGGGCAGATTGTGTTGTCGGGCATTTTGGCCGAGCAAGCCGAAGAGCTACAGGGCATCTACCAACAGTGGTTTGAGATGGCGAACCCTGTGTTTGACGAGGGCTGGACCTGCCTCTCGGGCACTAAACGCTAAGCCTTGGCCGAGCAGAAACCCTCGCCCGACACGCCCCGCCACCACGCGGGGCGTAGGCATTTCTGCTATGCTTTTCCCTCCCCGTAAAACGCCTGAGAGTTGTTTCCAGCATGTATATTACGCAATGCCCGCATTGCCAAACGCGCTTCAAGGTGCAGTCCGACCAATTGGATGTGTGCGATGGACAGGTTCGCTGTGGCCGCTGTAATCACGTCTTTAATGCGCGAGAAGCCCTAGAGCCGGATGGTCCGCTCCCCGCCACCGCACCAGAAGCCACCGCCCTCGTGCCTGCCCCTGTCGCTGAGCCTGTCGCTACGTTACCTGCGGCGACGCAATCCCCAGCCGCCCCTGCTGCACCTCCTACCCCGCCGTCGCCCGCCCCCACGGCGGCGGTACGCTCTACCTTGCCAGCAGCAGCAGATCACTTGGTCAAAGCACTGGCCAACGCGCCCGAACTCGACTGGCATCCGCCTGCCATCACCGACGACCCGCGCCTGATTGCCCTGCCTAAAGACCAAGAACTAGACCGGATTAGCGGCGGTATTTCGCTGGATCTGCCCGACTTTACGGCAGACCTGCCCGCCGCCCCCGCCGCCAAAGCCCCCCCGCGTGAGCCCAGCTTTGACAGCTTCCCCCCCCGCTCAACCACCCCGCCACGCCCTGCACCGGCACCGGCCAAACCCAGCCCCGCTGCGCCGATTGAGCCGGTCTTTACCCCAGCGGAAGAAGACGACGATTTCCTTAAAAAGCTGCAAGCCGCCCGCCAACAACAAACCAACCCCAGTGCGCGGGTTGAGCCTAGCCTAAGTGGCAACGACAGCAAAACCAGCCCCGCCAAACCGCGCCCCCCCCAGCCCGAGGTCATCCCCGATGACCCGCCCGTGGCCAAAGCAGGGGGCAAGTCCGCCCCTTCGTTTAGTGCGCTGTCGGATGATGGTGGCGGCGCAGACGAAGGTGGGGTGGTGTTCCGCGCCAGTGCCAACAGCAGCGGCAAAGCACCCGCCCCCAAACCCGAAAAACCACCGCGCAAGCCGCTTAAACTCAATTTAATGTGGGTTTGGCTGGCCTTGTCTGCGGTGGGCGCACTGGGCTTGGCCGGCCAAGCGACCTATCTGTTCCGCACCGAAATTGCCGCACAACTGCCTGGCGCACGCGCCCCGCTGGAGCTGGCTTGCCGCAGTCTAGGCTGCACCGTGCCTTTGCCTAAGCACACCGAGCTGCTGCGTACCGAGTGGTCGGAGCTGGCCGTGGTGCCCGAACAAGCTAACTTGATTCGCGTCTCGGCCACGGTGCGTAACCTTGCCGCCTATCCCCAAGCCTACCCCAACCTTGAGCTGTCACTTAAAGACGGGGAAGACCATGTGCTGTCCAAGAAAGTCTTGCTGCCTAAGGACTATCTGAACAAAACCGACGCGGCACTGGGGCAGTTCAACGGCAACAGCGAGGTGAAGGTGTTTATGCAACTGGATGTGGGGATGCTGCGGCCTAAGGGCTATGCCCTGATGTGGTTCTATCCTTAAGAACCTGTTTACGAACGGTGAAACTCGGGTGAGCCTGCGTTGAAATGCCCCGAAACATACGTGTTGATTTAAGCCCAACGCCGTTTTTTCGGTTCATTTCGCCTTGGCTGACCCGTCGTTCGCTAGAACGTAAACAGGTTCTTAACCCCCCACCGTCCCCATAAAATTGCCCCCCGATAGCGCAAACCATCGGGGGGCAATTTTATGGGCGGGGCAGGCTCTTACTTCAGCGAGGCAAGCTGCTGCTTGGCTTTGGCACTGGCATCACTGCTGGGGTAGAGCTTAATCAGCTTGCCCCAGGTGACACGGGCGGCGGGTACATCGCCCAAGTCACGCTGGCAATTGCCCACGTTCCGCAGTGCGTCGGGGGCTTTTGCGTGATTGGGGTGTTTAGCGGCAAACGCAGTATGCGTCGTAATCGTCTCTTTGCACTGACCATTGGCGGCATAGGCTACGCCCAGCCAATAGGCGGCATCGGGGGTTTGTTTGGCCGTGGCGTATTTATCGCCAAAGGCTTTGAGGGCGGGCACGGCCTTGGCAAAGTCACGTGCCCTCAGCAGATTCAACGCACGGTCAAAGTCGGCGGTGGCGGGGTCTACTGCTGCAGGGTCGGCGGGGGCAGCCGCGCTGCTACTCGGGGCAGGGGCGGTGGCGGCGGCAGGGCTGCTATTGCCCTCGTACCGCGCCAAACGCTGGTCGAGGTCGTTATACAGGTCGTTTTGGCGTTTTTGCGTGGTCTGCAAATTGTAGTTGAGCACCTCAATATCGCCCTTGAGCTTGGCCACATCGCCGTTGAGCCGCTCCACCTGCGACACCATTTCGAGCAGGCGTTCGTTGCTGATTTTCGACTCAATTTGGGAGAAGCGTTGCTGCGATTGCTGGTCACGCTCGCTCAGTTGGCGGCGAACTTCATCGACTTCGGAGGTGCTGGCGCACCCTGCTGCCGTCAGGCTTAGCGCGAGGCACAACACGGTTTTATTCATCACAATCTCTTTCTTCGTCAGACAGGGCGCAATAAAAAACGGCTACCGCGTGAGCGCAATAGCCGCTGCTAGCTTAGTGCAGCATTATTCGCCGTTATACACCACATCGGCGCGGCGGTTTTGGGCAAAGTCAGCCTCGCTACTGCCGGTGGAACGGGGCTTTTCTTTGCCGTAGCTGACGGCTTCTAGGCGGGCTTCGGGCACACCCAGCACCCGCAACATGCTCTTCACGCTTTCGGCGCGACGCTGCCCAAGGCCAAGGTTGTATTCACGGCTGCCACGCAAGTCGGTATTGCCCACAATCTTGATTTGGCGACCGGTGTAGTCCTTCAAGAAACTAGCATGGGCTTCGACCACAGGGCGGTATTCGCTGGTGACTTCGGCACTGTCAAAACCAAAATAAACGCTGCGCTTAGACAGGATGCTTTTGGGGTCGTTAAGTTTGTCATTACCGGCAGTTTCACCTGCCTTGCCGCCCCGTCCGCCGCTGCCATTGGCTCCGTTTGCGCCATTCATACCATTTGCGCCGTTGGCACCATAGGCATCAACCATCACGCCAGACGTGCCTTGTGCACCGGCTTGGCCATCTGCGCCATCGGTAGGTTTGGTGCTAGAGCACGCCGACAATACGCCTGCCGCAGCAAGCACCAGCATCAGGTGGGTTAACTTCATGTGTCATTCTCCAAATCAAAAATTAAAGCGGGGCAGCCGTCTCACGCTTGTGTGTCGGCTCAAATCTAGCGGGGAAAAGGCCCCCAAGCAGGCTCTTGCACATCGCCCCCCGCCGTGGTCAGGCGGGTACGGGTTTGGCCATCGCGGCTAACGGCATACAACACGCCGCGCCCGCCTTGCTCGGTGGCGTACAAAATCATTTTGCCATTCGGGGCAAAGCTGGGGGATTCGTCCAGCCCAGTTTGGGTGAGCGGATTGGCTTGGCCGGTGGTGAAATCATGCAGCATCACACGGTATTTTCCGCCCTCTCGGCGAATATACGCCATCGCTTTGCCGTCGGGGGAAAGGCGGGGCGAGACGTTGTAGTTCCCCTCAAAGGTGACGCGGCTGGCTGCGCCGCCGTTGGCCGACATGCTGTAAATTTGCGGCCCACCCGCACGGTCAGAGGTAAACACAATCCGGCTGCCATCGGCGCTGTAATGCGGCTCGGTATCAATCCCTTGGCTTTGCGACAAACGCACCGCATCGCCCCCTGCAGCAGGCACGGCGTAAATCTGCGAATGACCATCGCGGGTCAGCACCACAGCCAAACGGCTGCCATCGGCACTCCATGACGGGGCGGAATTGCTGCCCTTAAATGCCGCCACCGGACGACGTGCGCCACTGGCCAAGGTGTGAACATACACCACCGGTTTACGGGTTTCGAACGAGACATAGGCCAGCCGTCCGCCATCAGGACTCCATGTGGGCGAAATAATCGGCTCGGTACTGCGCAGCAAGGTTTGGGCATTGCCGCCATCGGCATCGGCCACTTGCAGCTGGTAGCTTTTCCCCATCCGCAGCACATAGGCGATTTGGGTGGAAAAGATGCTGCGCTCGCCGGTAATGGCTTCGTAAATCATATCGGCGATGCGATGGGCGGCAGGGCGGGCATCGTCAGCGGGGACGGTAATTGTCCCGCCGGTAAGACGTTTTTTCTGGGCGGTATCGGTCAGCGTAAAGGTGACGCTGAGGGTGCCGCCACTGTTGCTGACTTGCCCCACCGCCACGCTCATTGCCCCTGTGGTATTGGGCTCAAGCACGTTAAACACACCGGTACGGGCCAAGTCGCTGCGAATGGTCGGGGTCAAGCCGCCGTTGACCGTATTTTCTGCGGCAAAGGGCTGGATGATGATGGGGTGACGGTTCGCGCCGCCACCGACAATTTCGATGGTCATATCGGCCTGAGCCAGTCCGCCCATCAACACACAACACAATGCCAGCACGCTCTGCGGCAACCACTGACGAAAAGACACCATGCGGCACTTCTCCTAAGGACAAAGATTAAAAAGGGGCAGACACGCTGTCTGCCATCTATTTAGGGCGGAACTCTAATTTCAGCCGCCGATAATCGCCAAAAGCCACCCCTGCGGGCAAGGGCGGAAAGGTCTTGGCCATCCACACTGCCCGCTGCACGGCTTCATCATAAGCGGCGTTGCCTGACGATTGCAGCAGCTTTACGTCGCGCACCTCTAGGCTGGGCAGCAAGGTGACTTCAACCACCGCTTTGGGGTTGCCAGAGAGTGCCTCCGGCACCTGCACATGCGGTCGAATCCGCGCCACGACTTGGGCAATATACTCGCCATTCGCGGCCTTGGTGCCAGTCGCCGCACCGCCTGCCACGCCTTCTTTGGCACCGGCTTGGGTGACTTTGGCAGTGGGCTTGTGGGTGGCGTTGCTGCTGCCCAAATCGGCCAATAGCTCATCAGCAAAGGGGTTGCTGACCTTGGCTTTGCTGTCGGTTTTGCCGGTACCGGTGCCATTGGCGGGGCTGGTCTTGCCCTCGGCTTTGGCGGCCGGTTTGTTGTCAGCTTTGCTGTCGCCCTTGTCGCCTTTGGCATCAGCTTTCACAGAGGGCTTGTCGTCGGCCTTGGTGGGGGCTTTGCTGTCGCTCTTTTTGGGGTCGGCTTTGGCTTCAGGCTTGGCTTTGGGGTCGGGTTTCGGCTCAGGCTTAGGTTCGGGTTTGGGGGTTGGCTTAGGCTCAGGCTTCTTGGGTTCGGGCTTGGGTTCGGGCTTGGGCGGCTCAGGTTTGGGTTTGGGCTTGGGTTCCGATTTTTTTTCGGGGATGGGCTCGGGCTTAGGCTCTGGTTTGGGCTCGGGCTTCGGTTTCGACTCTGGTTTGGGCTTAGGCTCGAGCTTGGGCTTAGGCGGGGGCTTTTGCGCCGCAAGGGCAATATCCGGCTTGCTCACCACCGGTTCTGGCTCAGGGGCGGGCGGCGGCGGGGCAAGTTTGGGGACAACCGGCGGCGGGGTGCGAACCGGCGGAGCAACCGGTGCAGCCGAAGCACGCGTCGCCGTTGAGGCTGCGGCAGCAGGCGCAGCCATCGGCGGGGGTGCAGACCACAATTCCACCCCTACCGGCGGCAGGATTTTTTTCGGCGGCTCAGAAAACGAAGACAGCATCAAGGCCAGCAACAGCAGTCCATGCAGGGTCAACGACACCAGCAAAGGATAGGCAGGGCGGGAAGTGACCTTGGTCATGGCTTAGGCAACGGTGGCAACCGCCAGCGCGGCTTGTTCGGTTTTAACCAGCAGGCCGATATGGGTGTAGCCGTCTTTCTGAAGCTGGCGCATGGCATCCATAACCTTCTCGTAGGCGATGGTTTTATCGGCAGAAATCACCACAGGGCGGGCAATATCGCCCCCTGTGCGTCGCGCCAAGGCTTCGGACAAGGCCCCCAAGGAAGCCACGGCTTCTTGCTCGCCTTTTTCGCTGACGCTAAATTGCCCCGTGGCATCAATCACCACCTGAATCGGCTCGCGGTCCACTTGGGCGGCCTTACCTACCGAGGGCAAATTAACCACCCCAGGCGAAAACATGGGCGTGGTGACCATAAAAATCACCAGCAAAACCAACATCACGTCGATGTACGGCACAACGTTAATCTGGCTCATTGAGCGGCGGGAACGGCGATTAAGCATGATGATAAGCAAGCAAAGCAGAGAAAGCGCGATGATACACCAGCCACCCCCCTCGGCGCAGACGGCGGGTTTCGGCGCGATGGGTTAAAATGCCCCTCTTCTCATGCCGGCCTTAAAGCGAACCCCTCCGCATGTCTCTGGTTGCCATTGGTTTAAATCACCACACCGCCCCCCTCGCCATCCGCGAAAAACTCGCCTTCCCTGCCGAGCAGCTTCCGGCTGCCTTGGCGGCGGTCATTGGCGCGGAGGCCGCGCGTGAAGCGGCGATCGTCTCGACCTGCAACCGCACCGAGCTGTACGCCAGCACCCCTGATGCCGAGGGCTTGGTGCGGTGGTTAGCCCAGCACCGTGGCCTCACCGCCGAGGAATTGCGCCCCTACCTGTACCTGCACACCGCCGAAGCCGCTGCCCACCATGCGTTTCGGGTGGCTTCGGGGCTGGATTCGATGGTGCTGGGCGAAACCCAAATTGTCGGGCAGATTAAAGACGCGGTGCGTGCTGCCGAGGCCTCTGGCACGCTGGGCACCCTGCTGAATACGCTGTTCCAAAAGACCTTCTCGACCGCCAAGGCGGTACGCAGCCAAACCGGCATCGGGGCCAACTCGGTGTCGATGGCGGCGGCGGGCGTGCGCTTGGCCGAACAAATCTTCCCCAGCCTGCAAGAGCTGCATGTGCTGTTTATCGGCGCGGGCGAAATGATTGAGCTGGTGGCTACCCACTTTGCAGCGCAAAAACCCGCCTCGATTACCATCGCCAACCGCACCTTGGCACGCGGGGCGGCACTGGCCGAACGCTTTGGCGGCACGGCCATTATTTTGCAAGACCTCCCCAGCTATTTGCCCAAGTTTGATGTAGTGGTCACGTCCACCGCGTCGCCGCTACCGATTTTGGGCAAAGGTGCGGTGGAGCGGGCGTTAAAAGCCCGTCGCCATCGCCCGATTTTTATGCTGGATTTGGCCGTCCCGCGTGACATTGAAGGCGAAGTCGCCAAGCTCAATGACGTGTTTCTTTACACGGTGGATGATATTGCTGCCGTGGTCGAAGTCGGCAAGGAAGAACGCCGCGCCGCTGCCGATACCGCCGAAGACATTATCCATGCCCACACCCAAGAATTTGCCCGCTGGCTAGAAGGGCGGGATGCGGTGCCGGTGATTCGTGCGCTGCGGGACGAGGCCGAGCGGGTGCGCCGCCATACCCTAGATGCCGCACTCAAACGGCTACACAAAGGCGATGCGGCAGAAGACGTGCTGACCGCGCTGTCGCAGCAGCTCACCAACAAGCTCCTGCACCCACCTTTGCAAGCACTCAACACCAGCCAAGGCGACACGCGCACGCAACTGGTGGGGTTGGTCGCTAAACTCTATAACCTGCACCCCGATTAGCGACGCTGCCCCTGCCCTCTTTCTGCTGCCCTGCCTGCGCGGCCTTCCCACCCTTTCGCCGTGGCTTTCGCGCCTGACCCCGCAGCGTTTTGCCCATTTTTTAGCCTCCTCCAACAGGGTGGGGGCTGACTCACACTAAGGTGTTTTGATGAAAGCTTCCATCGCCAGCAAGCTCGACCAACTGGTGGACCGTCTTGATGAAGTGACCCTTCTGCTTTCTAGCGAAGAAGCCACGCACGATATGGACTCGTTCCGTAAGCTCACCCGCGAACACGCCGAGCTGACCCCCGTAGTGACGGAGTACCAAGCATTTCGCCAGTGCGAAGCGGATATTCGCACCGCTGAAGAGCTGCTGGCAGACCCTGATATGCGTGAACTGGCACAAGCGGAGCTAGAAGAAGGCAAAGTCCGCTTGGTGCAGTTTGAAATGGGGCTGCAAAAGCTGCTGCTGCCCAAAGACCCCAACGATGAACGCAATATTTTCCTCGAAGTGCGAGCAGGGACAGGCGGGGACGAGTCAGCGTTGTTTGCGGCGGATTTGTTCCGTATGTATTCCCGCTTTGCCGAGCGTAACCGTTGGCAGGTGGAAATCATGTCGGCCAGCGAATCGGACTTGGGGGGCTTTAAAGAAATCATCGCCCGCATTGTGGGTTTTGGCGCGTATTCCAAGCTGAAATTTGAATCGGGGGGACATCGGGTGCAGCGTGTGCCAGCCACCGAAACCCAAGGTCGGATTCACACCTCGGCCTGTACGGTGGCGGTTATGCCAGAAGCTGACGAGCTGCAAGAGGTGAACATCAACCCTGCCGATTTGCGCATCGACACCTTCCGTGCATCGGGTGCGGGGGGGCAGCACATTAACAAGACCGATTCAGCGGTGCGCATTACCCACTTGCCCACCGGCTTGGTGGTGGAATGCCAAGACGACCGCAGTCAGCACAAAAACAAGGCGCGGGCATTAAGCGTCTTGGCGGCACGGATGATGGATGTGCAGCTACGGGAACGCCAAGCCAAAGAAGCCGCCACCCGTAAGAGTCTGGTCGGCTCGGGTGACCGTTCGGAGCGTATCCGCACCTACAACTACCCCCAAGGTCGGGTGACTGACCATCGCATCAATCTGACGCTGTATAAGCTCGACCAAGTGATGGATGGTGATTTGTTTGAGCTGACCGAGAGCTTAAGTGCCGAGCATCAGGCTGAGCTGTTGGCGGCGATGGGCGAGTAGGTATGAGAGACTGGGGGCGCGAGGCAAAATCGGTGCTTCCTTTTTGCAGCTAGATATTATATGTTTAGGTATATTGTTTTACCCCTCACCCCTAGGAGTTTTTTCATGACCTGTAACATTGGCAAAACTGAACGTATTCTGCGCGTCATCATTGGTTTGGTTATCCTCAGCCTTGCCTTTGTCGGCCCCCAAAGCCCTTGGGCATGGCTGGGCTTGGTTCCTGTGCTGACCGGCTTGTTGGGCTGGTGCCCGCCTTACGCTATTTTGGGCATCAACACCGCCTGCAAAAAATAAGCGATACACCACGCCTGCACTACCCCGCCCGATGGCTTGCCCCATCGGGCTTTTTGTTGGGTGCAGTTTGCCGCCCACCCCCACTCAACAGACGGTTTTACATTCGGTTACAGAGGGATACACCCCACTCACAGACGCACCCTAGGGAAGCACGTATTCTGAACTCATCAACCAAGGCAAGCACCGCTTAGCCGGCAACCTTGGGTTGAACAGATTACGAAATCCACCTTCCCTTATAAATCGAATGCAAAGGAAACAAATCATGAACAAAATCGTTAGCCTCCTCGTTGCTGGTGTGTTTAGTCTGTCCGCTGCTGCTGGCTTTGCTGCCGATGCTAAGCCCGTTGAAGCCAAGCCTGCCGTTGCCGCCGCAACCGCGCCTGCTGCCGCTGCCCCTGCTGCTGCCGTGCCTGCCGCTGAAAAGAAAGTAGAGAAGAAGGCCGCCGCTAAAAAGGCAGCCCCTAAGAAGGCCAGCAAGAAAGCCGCCGCGCCTAAAGCTGCCGCCCCTGCAGTAGCCGCTCCTGCTGCTACCCCAGCCGCCGCCCCAGCTAAGTAAGCCCACGTCACACCGCCTTTGGTACAGGGTGGGCAGTGTGCCCACTCCCCTAAACTCAGATTAAGAAAGCTCTATCATGAACAAAATTGTTAGCCTCCTCGTTGCTGGTGTGTTTGGTCTGTCCGCTGCTGCTGGCTTTGCTGCCGATGCTAAGCCCGTTGAAGCCAAGCCTGCCGTTGCCGCCGCAACTGCGCCTGCTGCTGCCGTGCCTGCCGCTGAAAAGAAAGTAGAGAAGAAGGCCACCGCGAAAAAAGCAGCCCCTAAGAAGGCCAGCAAGAAAGCCGCCGCGCCTAAGGCTGCTGCCCCTGCCGTAGCCGCCCCTGCTGCTACCCCAGCCGCTGCACCAGCCAAGTAAGCCCACGTCACACCGCCTTTGGTACAGGGTGGGCAGTGTGCCCACTCCCCTAAACTCAGATTAAGAAAGCTCTATCATGAACAAAATTGTTAGCCTCCTCGTTGCTGGTGTGTTTGGTCTGTCCGCTGCTGCTGGCTTTGCTGCCGATGCTAAGCCCGTTGAAGCCAAGCCTGCCGTTGCCGCCGCAACCGCGCCTGCTGCCGCTGCCCCTGCTGCTGCCGTGCCTGCCGCTGAAAAGAAAGTAGAGAAGAAGGCCGCCGCTAAAAAGGCAGCCCCTAAGAAGGCCAGCAAGAAAGCCGCCGCGCCTAAGGCTGCTGCCCCTGCCGTAGCCGCCCCTGCTGCTACCCCAGCCGCTGCACCAGCTAAGTAAGCCAAACACGGATTCTTGAGCCACGGTGGGCACATACCGCCCAGCCGCGCGAAACCAAATTAAGAGAAAGTAATCACATGCACAAAATGATGAGTGTGTTGGTAGCGGGCGTGTTGGGTCTGTCTGCTGCGGTCGGTTTTGCGGCAGACACCAAGCCCGTCGAGGCCAAGCCAGCGGCTGCCGTTGCCGCCACGCCAGCCGCCGCGCCGGTGGTGGTGAAAAAAGAAGCTGCCAAGCAAGCCAAAACCGTGGCGCAAAAAACAGAAGCCAAAGCAGCAAACGGGCAGCCAGAAGCCGCACCCGCTGCCGTTAAGGTTGAAAAGAAAGCCGTCAAAATCGCCCCTAAAATGGACGATGCCAAACCTACTGCGAAGCCTTAATTCGCTGCACTGACGGCCGCCAAAAAAGGACACTTCGGTGTCCTTTTTTGTTTTTTGCTGCAGTGCACCCAAGGTCACGCGCCTGACACGTTGCGCAGGCAAGATGGGGAGGTCTTTAATTCTTTGAGGTGTTCACCATGAAGATTTCCACACGCCTTTTTGGGCTAGCGGTACTGGCCACCGTCAGCCTGCTGGCGGTGATGGCCGCCTGTGCTTGGCAAATCTCCGCACTGCGCGACACGCTGACCCACGCTCAACAGAGCCAGCAGGCCGTTTTTCAGCTCACCACTGCCAAAGCAACGGCGTTAACCTTGGCCAAAACCGACCCCGTATTGCCCGACACGGCCAAACAGCTCACCCAAGCCAACCAACGGTTTATCGCGGCAATCAATCAAGCCGCCCCGTTCTTCCCTGCGGCACACAGCCTGTTGCCCGCATGGCAAACCTATGTCCGCCAGTTTCAGCAGGCGGTCACCATTGCCGAAACCAGTCCAGCGGATGCGCTAGTCATCCCCGACCAGATTTACGCCGCCCACCTCGTGCCGATGCTGCAGGCCTTGGATGCCCAAACCGAACAATTGACCCATCAGGCGGCACATGAGGGTGCCGAAGCCGACACGCGCCTAAACCATTTACTACTGAGTGTGCTGATTCCCTTAGCCTTATCGGCCATGCTGATTGTGGGCAGCCAGTCTTGGGTTGCACGGCAGCTTTCACAGCGGCTGTTGGTGCTGTCCGGCGAAACAAAAAAACTGGCCAGTGGGGATTTATCAGTGCGCCTCACGGTAGATAGAGGCGATGAAATCTGCCAGCTTGCAGGGACGTTTAACGGCTTTATTGGCGAGCTGGCCAGCATGATTGCCCATGCCCAACGCGATGCGGAAGCGATTGATGACAACGCCCGCTCTTTGGCCAAGATGGGGGCGAGTGTCTCGACCCAAGCGCAAAGTCAATCCGTCTCAGTACAGGCTGCCAGCCATTTAATCGAGGGTATTAGCCAAGAAATGCAGCACATTGCCGATGAAAGCCGCCACATCTGCCAAGAGGTCAGTGGGGCAGCAGAACGGGCATTGGAAGCCCGTGCCATGGGTGCGCGTGCTGCGCAGGCGCTCGCAATATCACAGGGAGCAGTGGTTCAGGCGCAACACCACTTTGGCGTATTTTCCAGCAGGTTAGAAGACATTGAGCACTTAGCACGGACGATTGGCGGAATTGCCACACAAACTAACTTGCTGGCCTTGAATGCAGCAATTGAGTCCGCACGGGCAGGCGAAGCAGGTCGGGGCTTTGCCGTGGTGGCGGATGAGGTGCGAAAGTTGGCTGAGCGCACCACGCTATCCACCCAAGACATTACGCGGCTTTCAACGGAAGTACGAACGGATTTGCAAGCCGCACACACGGCGATGATGGAAACGGGGTTCGCGGTAGAGGAGGCAACAGCAGAGGAGGCAACGATGGGGGATGCGCTGCACTGGATTGCCACAGGGATAGACGCTGTGGTGACGCATATTGGGCAAATGACGCGCCGCGCTGAGGGGCAATCAGGGGCATGCCATCAGCTTGCCCGTGATTTAGCCACCGTGGCACAGGGTGCAAGCCATGCGGTCACTGCAGTAGATGCAACCCATCAGCGGATTGAGGCACTCGCCCATATTGCCCAACGCAAAAAAGCGGGGGTGAGCCCCTATTACTTGGCACTGGCTTAGAAGCTGTTTACGATCTCGCGAACGACGAGTCAGCCAAGGCGAAATGAACCAAAAAAGCAGAGTTGACACGCGGTCAATGCGCATGTTTTTGGGGCATTTCAACGCAGGATCACCCGAGTCTCGCAGATCGTAAACAGCTTCTTAGAACCATATAGGGCGGGCTGGATTACGCCAGCCCAGCCTTGACCAAGTCGGAGCGGTCAACGAGGCAAACAAAGCCATCTCCGCCGCTGGTGTCGAGCCATTCAAAGCGCAGCGTGGGGAAGGCGGCTTCGAGTACAGGGCGGTTATGGCCGATTTCCATCACCAACACGCCAAACGGGGTGAGGTGCGTGCCCGCTTCCGCCAAAATGACACGAATCGCATCCAAGCCATCTTCGCCGGAGCCCAAAGCGAGGTCGGGTTCGTGGCCATATTCGGCGGGAAGCTCGGCCACCGAGGGGGCATCGACATAGGGAGGGTTGGCGATAATAAGGTCGTAACGTCGGCCTTCTAGCGCGGAGAACAGGTCGGACTGGATAAGGTCAATCCGCTCGGTTAGGCCGTATTTTTCAACGTTTATCTCGGCGACTTCGAGGGCTTCGGGGGACAAATCGACGGCATCCACTTGGGCATCGGGGTAGTGGTGCGCCAACAAAATCGCCAAGCAGCCTGAGCCGGTACAGAGGTCGAGCGCGTCGTTGACCAGCTCGGGGAATTCAATCCACGGTTCGAGGGCTTCGGGCAGCAGTTCAGCGATAAAGGAACGCGGCACGATAACCCGCTCATCCACATAGAAGCTAAAGTCCCCCAGCCACGCTTCGTGGGTCAGGTAGGCGGCAGGGATGCGCTCATCCACCCGCCGATTCAGCATGTCTAATAACACCACCCGTTCACTGTGCAGCAAACGCGCATCGAGAAACGGCTCTAGACGGTCCAGCGGCAGGTTTAGGGTGTGGAGAATCAGGTGGGCGGCTTCGTCGTAGGCGTTATCGCTGCCATGCCCAAAAGCCAAACCCGCTTCGGTGAAGCGGCTTACGCTAAAGCGCAGCCAGTCACGCACGGTAAAGAGTTGGTCAATCACGGGCGGCTCGGTCAGCATGGGGCAGGCTTTCATGGGTTAAAACGGCAAGGGCGCGTCAGTTTCTGCTGACAGTACGCGGCGGAAGTCGTCTTGGATGCGCGTAAGGGCTTCGGGGGTGTTGGCTTCAAAGCGCAGCACGATAACCGGCGTGGTGTTGGATGCCCGCGCCAAACCAAAGCCGTCGGGGTATTCCACACGCAAGCCATCTAGGGTGATGACTTCGTCCGCACCGGTAAATTGGGCAGAAGCTTGTAGACGGGTAATCAGGGCGTAGTGTTCGCCTTCTGCAAGGGGAATATTCAGCTCGGGGGTGGAGACGGCATTGGGCAAGGCATTCAGCACGGCACTGGGGTCGTCGCTGCGGGACAGGATTTCGAGCAACCGCGCACCGGCATACAGGCCATCGTCAAAGCCATACCAGCGTTCTTTAAAGAAGACGTGGCCGCTCATTTCACCGGCCAAAGCGGCACCAGTTTCTTTCATTTTGGCTTTGATAAAGCTGTGACCTGTCCGCGCCATGATGGGTTGGCCGCCGTGTTGGCGTATCCAAGGGGCAAGATTGCGCGTGGATTTGACATCGTAAATCACATTCGCGCCAGGGCTACGGCGGAGCACGTCTTCGGCAAACAGCATCAGTTGGCGGTCGGGGTAGATGATGTTGCCTTCTTTGGTGACAACACCCAAGCGGTCACCATCACCATCAAAGGCCAATCCTAGCTCTGCCTCACCGTTGGCAAGGGCGCGAATCACGTCTTGCAGGTTGTGCGGTTGCGAGGGGTCGGGGTGGTGGTTAGGGAAGGTGCCATCGACTTCGCAGAAGAGGGGTTCGACTTGGCATCCCAGCCGCTGATAGAGGGTGGGGGCAAATGCGCCAGGAATGCCGTTACCGCAGTCCACCACGACTTTCATGGGGCGAGCGAGGCGAATATCGCTGGTAATGCGGTCAAGGTAGGCGGCTTGGATGTCGTGTTCGCGGTAGCTGCCTGCCCCGTGAGCCAAGTCGCTGGTTTCAAGGCGTTGTCGGAGGGCTTGGATGGCCTCACCCGAGAGGGTATCACCGGCCAACATCATCTTGAAGCCGTTGTAATCAGGGGGATTGTGGCTACCGGTGACCATAACACCCGACAGGGTGCCAAGCTGGTGGGCAGCAAAGTAAAGCATGGGGGTGGCAACACAGCCAACATCAATGACATCGACCCCTGCGGCACGCAAGCCTGTGGCCAGTTCGGCAGCAAGGGTTGGCCCTGACAACCGCCCATCTCGACCAATACATACGGTCTGCACACCCCGAGCTAGGGCTTCACTGCCAATGGCCTGACCGATGGCCTGCGCCAAATCAGCGGTGAGGGTTTTCCCGACAATGCCGCGAATATCGTAGGCTTTAAAGATTTCTTTGGGGAGGAAAGGCATGGCAACCCTAAGCTGAAGGAGTGGAAGCGGGAGCAGCCAGCTGTTGGCTGAGTGTCACAAGGTCTGCCAATTTTTGACGCGCACGACCACTGGCAATGGCGGTGTGTGCCGCAGCAATACCTTGTTCAAGTGTGGCCGTAACACCGGCACAATATACGGCAGCACCGGCGTTGAGCAGGACGATGTCTGCCGCAGGGCTGGTTTCACCTTCTAGCACGGCTAAGAGCTGTGCGGCAGAGGCAGCACCGTCCGCAGCATGAAGGTCTTCAGTCCGGCACAGGGCAAAGCCGTGGTCACGCGGGTCAAACGTGTATTCGGTAATCTCGCCCGCCTTGAGTTCGGCAATCAGCGTAGGAGCAGTCAGGGTAATTTCGTCTAGGCCATCTTGCCCGTGAACAATCATGACGTGGCGGCTGCCCAGCTGTTGCAGCACGCGGGCTTGGATACCCACCAAGTCGGGATGGAATACGCCCATCACTTGGTTATCTGCCCCTGCGGGATTGGTCAGCGGCCCCAGAATGTTGAACAGGGTACGCACACCGAGTTCACGCCGTACGGGGGCAACGTGTTTCATGGCACTGTGGTGGTTGGGGGCGAACATAAAGCCAACACCCAGCTGGTCTATGCACTGCCCGACGGCCACAGGAGATAGCGCCAGCGAAACGCCGAGACGCTCAAGGACATCCGCACTGCCCGAAGCCGAGGAGACGGCACGGCCACCATGCTTTGCTACCCGTGCGCCTGCCGCTGCGGCAACAAAAGCAGCAGTAGTGGAAATATTGAAGGTATGCGCACCATCGCCCCCTGTGCCACAGGTATCCACCAGATAGCTGTGCTGGCTAACCGGAACGGGGGTGGCAAATTCGCGCATAACAGTTGCGGCGGCGGCAATTTCAGAGACGCTTTCGCCTTTCACCCGCAAACCAACCAGCAAAGCGGCTATCTGGGCGGGGGTAAGCTGTCCAGACATAATCTGGCGCATCAGATGCAGCATTTCGTCGTAAAACAGTTCGTTATTGTCAATCAGGCGGTTTAGTGCAGCTTGGGCAGTAATCATGGCGGCTCTGATCAAAAATTAGGGTGGGCATCAAGAAAGTTTTTGAGCATGGCGTGACCGTGCTCGGTCAAAATGGATTCGGGGTGAAATTGCACCCCTTCTATCGCCAGCGAGGTATGGCGCACCCCCATAATTTCGCCATCCTCTGTCCATGCAGTCACTTCAAGGCAGTCTGGCAGACTATCGCGCTCAATCACGAGGGAGTGGTAGCGCGTGCAGGTGACGGGATTGGGGAGATTTGCGAATACACCAACGTTACGGTGGTGGATGGGGGATGTTTTGCCGTGCATGAGCTGCTGGGCATGAACAATGCGTCCACCGAAAGCTTGCCCGATACTTTGATGGCCTAAGCACACCCCAAGAATAGGCAGCTTGCCAGCAAAATGGCTAATGGCCGCAACAGAAATGCCGGCTTCGCTAGGGGAGCAAGGCCCAGGAGAAATAACGAGGTACGCGGGGGCGCGTTCGGCGATTTCTTCCAGCGTGATTTCATCGTTACGATAGACTTCGACAGTCTGCCCAAGCTCGGCAAAATACTGCACGAGGTTGTAGGTAAAGCTGTCGTAGTTATCAATCATGAGTAGCATTTTGGGTCGAGTTCCTTGTGTATAAACCAGCAGCTAATAACGCTGGAGATTATCCCCGCAGGGGTAAAGGGAAACAAGCCAAAAGGAATGTGCGAATAGGGAGAAAACCCAAAAAAGAAAAAAGCCCGATGGATAATCCATCGGGCTTTTTGTATTGGCGTCCCCACGGGGAGTCGAACCCCGGTTATCGCCGTGAAAGGGCGGTGTCCTAGGCCTCTAGACGATGGG
>ERZ650307.51-NODE-51-length-50009-cov-10.581835_pt1 | contig 50009 bp, 45 predicted proteins | sample MGYA00376243_ERZ650307 | MGnify/ENA primary metagenome ERZ650307 (study PRJEB26733, sample SAMN07839242) | wastewater metagenome | biome: urban; feature: artificial channel; material: waste water | place: USA: North Carolina | collected 2016-03-31 ... | reverse complement strand
AAATTTTTGAGCATTATTAATCGTGGCGAGAATTTTCAGTCTATTCCTTATGATTCCAGCATTGTGGATGAGTTCTTCTACTTTATCCTCAGAATATTGTGCAATTTTTTGATAATCAAAATGATCAAAAGCTGCTCTGAAGTTCTCTCTTTTGGCTAAAATGGTGTACCAACTTAAGCCAGCCTGAAAACTCTCTAAAATCAGAAATTCAAAAATTGTTTCATCATCATAAATAGGTTTTCCCCATTCTTGATCATGGTAATTTCGGTATAAATCGTCTTTTTCGCACCATGCACATCTTACTACTTCCATATTATAGATAGTATTGATAATTAATATTTTACATTAAAAATTTTAATAAAACTTTATCAAATGATTAACAAAATCTTGTGAAATTAGTGTGTAAATTTGTAATGTAAATCATAAAAAACCAGGTAAAGATACAACCTTCCTAATAATAGTTATTCATAAAAAATCAAATTTTTGTTGCAAAGAACCTCGAAGAAATTCAGAGGTTCTTTCTTTTTTAACGATATAACAATTCTTCATAATTCTGTAAGAACTGCCGTGTTTAATAATTCTACATTTGCTTTACTAACCAATCAAAATATATTATTATGGACACGAACAAACCATTAGACAATGCTTCTGATAGATTAGACGAAGCAAGAGACAGAACAGTAAACTCTGTAGAAAATACCGCAGAAAACATGTCAGAAAGAGCAGAAAATTTTGCAGATGATGTAAAAGATACTGCAGAAAATGCTTGGGAAAAAACCAAAGATGTTGCCAATGACATTTGGGAGAAAACCAAAGATGTCGCTGAAAACGTTAAGGATAAAACCGAAGACATGATAGACGATGTAAAAGATGAGTACAGAGACAGAACCCATTAATTTTTATTCATCATTTTGACTTAGAATCCCGAAAAATTCGGGATTCTTTTATGCTATAAGCAATATTTTTATAAATTTGCCTAAAATAAATTATTATGTACGGATTACTTAAAGGTAAAAAAGGAATTATTTTCGGCGCGCTTAATGATCAATCTATCGCTTGGAAAGTAGCAGAACGTTGTCATGAAGAAGGTGCAGAATTTATCCTTTCAAACGCTCCTATAGCAATGAGAATGGGCGAAATAGATGCTTTAGCACAAAAAACTAATTCAGAAGTAATTGGCGCAGATGCTACTTCTATGGAAGATTTAGGAAAACTTTTTGATGCAGCTATCGCTAAATTTGGTAAAATAGATTTCATCCTTCACTCTATCGGAATGTCTGTAAACGTAAGAAAAGGCAAACATTATACAGATATCAACTATGATTGGTTAGAAAAAGGTTGGGATGTTTCTGCAGTTTCTTTCCACAAAGTAATGAAAACCGCTTGGGAAAAAGATTGTATGAATGAGTGGGGTTCTATCCTAGCGCTTACTTACATCGCTGCTCAAAGAACTTTCCCAGATTATAATGATATGGCAGACAATAAATCTTACCTAGAATCTATCGCAAGATCTTTCGGTTATTATTGGGGAGAGAAAAAAGTAAGAGTTAATACCATTTCTCAATCTCCTACCGTAACTACAGCAGGTTCTGGTGTAAAAGGTTTTGGAGGTTTTATGGGATTTGCAGAAGATATGTCTCCTCTAGGAAACGCTACTGCACTAGATTGTGCTAATTATTGCGTAGCAATGTTCTCTGATCTTACAAAGAGAGTTACTATGCAAAACCTGTTTAATGACGGTGGTTTCAGCAATACTGGAGTTTCTCAAAAAGTAGTAGAAAAATACAACGGAGAATAAAATTCCTCAATTCCCCTCTTTTAGAGGGGTGGCAAAATTTTTAATAAAAAATTTTGACGGGGTGTACTAAATACAGAATCCATTCAGCACTTTGCTGAATGGATTTTTTTATGGCGCTTTAACACGCTGTCCGCTATATCTTTTTTAAATTTCCCAAAGCTTTTCCCGTTGCAAAAATTTAAAAAAGGATGCCGCTTCCATCGTTAGCGCGGTGAACGCAGATAAGAAAAATTAGTTATATTTGGAAAAAACTTCTTTACAATGAATTACCGCAAAATTCTACTTTCTACCGCTATTTTAGCATTTTCTTTTCATCATGCGCAAAACCTTAAGCTCAATCCTACTTCGGCAGAAGAACGCTGGAAAGGTTACGAACAAAGAAAAAAATTAGAAGAAAATTCTATTCTCAAAAATTTAGAATTCAGAAATGTAGGTCCTACTACAATGAGTGGTAGAGTTACAGATATAGATGCCAATCCAGAAAATCCAACAGAATTTTATGTAGCGTATGCTTCTGGTGGATTGTGGTACACCAATAACAACGGAACCACTTTCACTCCTATTTTCGATAGAGAAGCCGTAATGACAATAGGTGACATTTACGTAGATTGGAAAACCAAAAGCCTATTCATAGGAACTGGCGAAAGCAATTCTTCTCGTTCTTCTTATGCAGGAATGGGCATTTATAAAAGTACAAACCAAGGAAAAACTTGGCAAAACTTAGGCTTAAAAGACACGCATCACATTGGCAGAATTGTAGTAAATCCAGAAAATAATAATGAAATTTGGGTAGCAGCAGTTGGTCATTTATATTCACCAAATGCAGAAAGAGGCGTTTTCAAAACCAATGATGGTGGTAAAACTTGGAAAAAAACGCTTTCGGCTGACCTAAATTCTGGAGCGATAGATTTAGCCATAAATCCTCAAAATCCAAAAGAAGTTTATGCAACACTTTGGCACAAAGAACGTAAAGCGTGGAAATTTGTAGAAAGTGGCGCATCATCAGGTATTTTCAAATCCAATGATGGTGGTGAATCTTGGCAAAAAATTTCAACCAAAGATTCAGGATTTCCAGCAGATGAAAACGTAGGAAGAATCGGACTTTCCATTTTTCCGAAAAATCCAAATATTATTTACGCGATTGTTGACAATCAAAAAAATAGACCTGCTTCTGCCGTAAAAGAAGAAAAAACTGAAAAATTTTTGGACAAAGCCAAAATGCAAAAAATCACCAAAGAAGAATTCTTGGCTTTAGATGATAAAACGGTTAATGAATACCTTGATGGAGAACGTTTCCCTGAAAGATACACCTCTGAAAACCTAAAAAAATCGCTCAGAGAAAATAAAATCACGGTAAAAGATATTTTCAACTATACACACAATGGAAATGATGATTTATTCAATATCGAAATTGAAGGTGCAGAAGTTTACCGTTCTGATGATGCAGGAAAATCTTGGAGAAAAACCAACGAAAAAAATCTAGATGGTTTATATTATACTTACGGTTATTATTTCGGGCAAATTTGGGTTTCGCCTACCAATCCAGATAAGGTAATTATTGCAGGTGTTCCGATTTTGGTTTCAGAAAATGGCGGAAAATCATTCAAATCGATAGATTCTCCAAATGTTCACGCAGACCACCATTCTATTTGGTTTAACCCAAAAAATGACAATCATTTCATCAATGGAAATGACGGCGGAATCAATATTTCTTACGACAATGGAAATTCTTACATTCATTGCAATTCATTGCCCGTTTCACAGTTTTATTCGGTGGATTATGATTTAGAAAAACCTTACAATGTTTATGGAGGAATGCAAGATAACGGCGTTTGGTTTGGCCCATCAAGCAATAGATTTGACTATAAAAAAGGAAAATTTGATAACGGCGATAATTTCAAATTTCTTCTAGGAGGAGACGGAATGCAAGTTCGTGTAGATTTCAGAGATAATGCCACTATTTATACTGGTTTTCAGTTCGGGAATTATTTTAGAATTAACAGAAAAACCAACGAAAGAAAATATCTAGAAGTTCCGAGAGAAATTGGCGAAAATCCACTTCGTTTCAATTGGGAAGCACCTTTCCAGATTTCTCGTCATAATCAAGACATCGTTTATTTTGCTTCGCAAAGCGTTTACAGAAGTATGGACAAAGGCGAAACTTGGCAAAAAATTTCTGGAGACTTAACTAGAAATACCAAACAAGAAAATGTGCCTTATTCTACTCTTTCAACAGTGGAAGAAAGTCCAAAAAAATTCGGTTTAATCTATGCAGGAAGTGATGATGGATTGGTAAATGTAACCAAAGACGGTGGAAATTCTTGGCAAAAAATTGGCGATTTTCCGGGATTTTGGGTTTCTATGGTACAACCTTCTTCTTTCTCAGAATCTAGAGTTTATTTGAGTTTAAATGCATACAGAGAAGATGATTTCCGTGCATTGCTTTACAGTTCTGATGATTTCGGGAAAACTTGGAAGAAAATTGGCGAAGATTTACCTTCAGAACCTATTAATGTCATCAGAGAAGATCATAATAACGAAAATCTTCTGTATGTAGGAACGGACAACGGATTGTACATTTCTCTAGACCGAGGAAAAACGTTTATGTCTGCCAATAATGCTACACTTCCAAACGTTGCTGTTCACGATTTAAAAGTTCATCACAGAGATAATGAATTGATTGTAGCAACTCACGGAAGAAGTATCTACATTGCCGATGTGAAGAAATTACAAAAATTAACGCCAGAAAATTTAGCTAAAGATTTAATCGTTTATGATATAGAAAACGTGAATTTCAAAGAAAATTGGGGCAAAGCCAACAATAATTTCACAGAAATTGAAAAGCAGAATTTCCCAATAGAATTTTACACTAAAAATGCTGGAAATACTGTAATTAAAATCATCAATGCTAAAAATGAAACCATAAAAATCATTACTCAAAATGCTGATAAAGGTTTTAACACGATTGATTATGATTTGACGGTAAATGCAACTGAAAAGTCTAAAAAAGCAGATGATGGCAATGTTTATATCGCTCCTGGAAAATATACGGTAGAAATTTCCATCAATGGAGTTACGGAAAAGAAATCGCTGGAAGTGAAAGAAAGACCTAAATCTAAAAGCAAAAGAGTAACCGAAGTTCCGCAAGGAACAATGTCTCCAGGAGAATTTAAAAAATGGAGAAAAGAAGTTGGCTTCAAAAAGCAATTATGATTTTAAAACGCAAAGAATTTAAAAAAAATATCTCTTTTAGTGAGCAAAGCTTATTCCGTAAACGGAATTGATTAAGCGAACGCTTCAAGAGTGAATTTATTCACTTTATTTGCTTCCTTAAAATCTTTGTAAAGCAATAATACTCTTTGCGTTTAAAACACACAAAAAAGTCCCGAAAATTTCGGGACTTTTCTATTATTTTACACTTGGAATTACGATGAGACTTTCGTTTCCTGAACTATTTACCGCTTGTACTGCAAAGAAATAATTATCTTTAGAATAAGGCAGTTTCATAGAATTTTCTTTGGTGAAAAATTTCTTTTGCCAAGTAGAAGAATCGGTTTCACGCATAAGAACGTAATAACCTGCAACTTCTCCATTTTTTGGTTTTTCCCAATGAATGGTCGTGAAATTGGTCAATTCTTTTACATCCATTTTCACATTTTCTGGTTTAGAAGGAGATTTTGCCAAATTTGCCAAAACAGAAACATTTACCCCAACATTTTTCTTGAAATATTCAAAATCCATAAATTCTGGTAAATCTCCAAACTGTTTACCATTTTCTTTTCTGATATCTTGATGTTGATGGTCGTAATTTTCATTAAATTCAGTTAATCTTACCGCTGAAAAACCTTGATTCACGAAAGAAGTATGATCGCCGCCACGAAGAAATCTGTCGTTTCTGTAGATTAATTTAACTTCTAAATTATCCACATAACGCTCTCCTATTTCTTTGATGTATCTTGCCAATTGTCTGGCTTCTCCATCATTTTCTAGACCTAAATTTCTAATTCCTTGCGCTTTTTTATCCAAATCAAATTGCGGTAAACCTTCAGAAAAAACTCTTAACTGATTGGCATTAATTAAATTGGTCTCGCTAGTTAAATTATTACCAATCATATCATTATTCAACAAAGCTTCTAATTGCCAATTTTCATTTTTTGCCTTTTCTGCAAGCATTTTAGCACCTAACAAACCTTGTTCTTCGCCAGAAAATGCTACAAAAATTATGGTTGCAGGAAATTTAGATTGGCTCAAAACTCTTGCAGATTCTATTACAGCACCTACTCCGCTTCCATCGTCATTGGCTCCAGGTGCGAAATCTTTGGCATTCATCACATCAGAAACTCTGGAATCAAGATGTCCGCCAATCATAAAAATTCTTTTATCATTAGGATCAGTTCCACGCAAAATAGCAATAGCGTTTCCTAAATCTGTTGGCTGATTGATTCGTTTTCCATCTGGTTGAATGGTTTGATTTTGTAGGAAAACTTCCATTCTTCCATCAGCATTTTTAGCATAATTTTTAAATTTAGAAAGCACCCAATTTCTAGCAGCTCCAATTCCTTTTTTGGCATCTGTAGTAGAACTCATGGTATGTCGAGTACCGAAACTTACCAATTTATTGATATGAGATTTTAAAGAATCTGCACTTACTTGCGACACGTAATTCGCTATTTCTGCATCTCTGGAAACGGTTTTTTGCGCTGTGAAAGCAGCAGGAATAAGAAATAAAGAGAATATTAATTTTTTCATATTTATTGAATGAATTTGATGATTTTACTATTTCAATTTCAAAATTTCATTACAAAAATTATCTACTACTGCACCATAAGTAGCCCAAGAAGTGATAATCCTGATAGCAGATTTCTCTGAATCAATTTTTTTCCAAACATAAAAATCAAATTGCTCTGAAAGTTTCTCAATTTGAGAATTTTCTAAAATCGGGAAAATCTGATTGGTGTCTGTCTCGGCTAAAAAATCCGCCCCAATTTCTTGGAAAGCTTCTTTTATTTTTTCGGCTTGAAGATTGGCATGTGCTGCCAATTCCCAATACAAATCGTCTTTTAAAAGTTCCTGAAACTGAATTCCGAGTAATCTACCTTTGGCTAACATTGCTCCTTTTTGCTTCAAATGAAACCCGAATTCTTCTTGTAAATTTTTATTATTAATGACAATGGCTTCCCCAATTAAAGCTCCATTTTTGGTTCCTCCTAGATAATAAACATCTGTTAATTTAGCAACATCTTCCCAAGTTACATCGTTGCTTTTGGCAGTAAGAGCGTGCCCTAATCTAGCCCCATCCATAAAAAGATATAGATTCTTTTTTTTGCAAAATTCCGAAAGATTTTCTAGCTCTTTTTTGGTGTAAATGGTTCCCACTTCGGTAGAATTAGAGATGTAAACCAACTTCTGCTTTACCTGATGCGGAACATTGGTATGTACATCTAGCACATTCTGAATATCTTCTGGTCTTAATTTTCCATCTTTGGTTTCTACGCCGTGTACTTTATGACCTGTAGCTTCTATTGCACCTGTTTCATTGGTGAAAATATGACCAGTATTGGCAGAAACTACACTTTCGTGTGGTCTTAAAATACTAGAAATTACAATTAAATTAGCTTGCGTTCCACCACTTACCAAATGAACTCTAGACTGAGGAGATTTTGATTTTTCTCTGATGATATTTGCTACATTTTCTGAGTAAATATCTAGTCCGTAACCGTTTTGTTGGTCTAAATTATATTGAGAAAGTGCCTCCAAAATTTTGGGATGGCAACCTTCGGAATAGTCATTTTTAAAAGAAAATTTCATTATTATTTTTAAAATTTATTTCAACAATTGACTTCTAACAAAAGAATAACCATAAGTTTTTAAGATGATTTTACCCTCTTTATCTAGAATATAATATTTAGGATTCGCAAATGCATCTAGATTTTCTTGGGTTTTTGTATCGCCATCTTTGTAAGTTACGTTTTCCCAGTCTTTTAAATTGTTTTTATCCACAAAATCCTTCCAAAGAGAAGGATTACCATTTAGAACAGCCAATTTCCCTACTTTTTGGTTGGTTTCTTTTTCTAAGTCTTCTATTTCTTTGGTCAATTTAGGAACTTCGGTTTGGCAATGCTCACAAAGAGGATCATAAAACATCACAATATTTACTTTCTCTTTTTTTAAATCAGAAAAACGATAAGCATCTCCGTTTATTTTCTTCATCTCAAACTCTGGCAAAACTGCACCAACAGGCAGTTTGGTAAAAGAAGAAAGTTTCTTGAAAATAGCATCATAAAATGTTTTTTGCTTATCAAGACACGTTTTGCTATTTACATATTGATTAAAAACATATTGCGCTGTATCATTTATATTCTGTGATTGATGCAATTCTAAATTCTTGAAAATCCATTCTACATAAAATTTGAAATTAGGACTCTCACAATTTTGTTTATTTAACAGTAAATCTACCCCAGATTTATAATTTTCGTTATCAATGGGCATTGAACTGAAAAAATTATTAAGAAAAGCATAAGCATTAGGCATTAACTGAATAGCTTTGTCATTTAGATTGAGTCCATTTAAAAGGCTTTTTCTGAAAGTAACTCCATCAATATTATTCGGTTTTTTGAGTGTTTTTCTAAGTTCAAAAAGAGTGAAAATTTTGAGCGCTTCATTTTGTGGAAATTTAGCTTGAAGCGTTTTTAATGCCATATTTTTTTGTTCAGAAGCAGGCATTTTTTGATACTCAATAAAAGATTTATTCAAAAGATCATTGGTGGTTAAATCGTTGGCATTATCTCCATTTAAAGCAAAATTTAGTATATTTCCGTTACTAACTAAAATATCAGATTTTGCAGGTTTTCCAGAAATTGCCATTTGATAAATTACAGGAATTATTTTTTGCTTTTGTTTAAAAGAGATGGCTTCTGCATCTGTTTTTATTTTTATGCTATCTATTTTATAAGATTGCTTGTAGTTTCCGCTATAGATAGAAAGTTTGATGGTTTTGCCAGCAAGGTTTTCGGTTTTTATATTAATGGTATAGCCATCAGATTTGGTTGTAGGTTGAGTTTTAACAGTTGGTTTTTGTGAAAATAAAAAAACAGAAGTAAAAATTGTTAAAAAAAATAAGATTTTCTTCATTTGATTTTCTTTTAAACAAAGATATTGAATATAATTAGATAAAATATTATAGAAATTTTAAATAATGTGTAACCTTTTTATAGAAATTATCGTATAATATAATAGAACTCTTATTTAGGAGTTAGATTAGAATATGAGACAGCTTAAAATTACAAAACAAGTTACCAATAGAGAAACCGCTTCTCTAGACAAGTACTTACAAGAGATTGGTAAGGTAGAACTCATCACCGCAGATGAAGAAGTAGATTTAGCACAGCGCATTAGAGCGGGTGATAGAGCTGCTTTGGAGAAATTAATTAAAGCTAATTTGCGTTTCGTGGTGTCTGTTTCTAAGCAATACCAAAATCAAGGTTTATCTCTTCCGGATTTAATTAATGAAGGAAATTTAGGACTAATGAAAGCTGCTAAAAGATATGACGAAACCAGAGGTTTCAAATTTATTTCTTACGCAGTTTGGTGGATTAGACAATCTATTTTACAAGCTCTAGCAGAGCAATCTAGAATTGTAAGATTACCATTAAACAAGATTGGTTCTATTAACAAAATCAACAAAGCTTATGCACACCTAGAACAAGAAAACGAAAGACCACCTTCACCAGAAGAATTGGCGGAAGTTCTAGATATGAGCGAAGAAGACATTAAAGAATCTATGAAAAACTCTGGGCGTCACCTTTCTATGGACGCACCATTGGTAGAAGGTGAAGATTCTAATTTGTATGATGTTTTACGTTCTGGTGAATCACCAAGTCCTGATAAAGATTTGATGCTAGAATCTCTACAAATTGAGATTGAAAGAGCATTACAAACGCTTACACCAAGAGAAGCAGATTTGGTAAGATTATATTTCGGATTAAACGGAAAACATCCTATGACTTTAGAAGAAATAGGCGAAACATTTGATTTAACCAGAGAAAGAGTAAGACAAATTAAAGAAAAAGCCATCAAGAGATTGAAACACAACTCTAGAAGCAAAATCTTGAAATCTTACCTTGGTAAATAATTTAGCAGTCGGCTTTCAGCTATCTGCAAACAGCAAAAGGATAGCGAAAGCTATCTTTTTTATTTTAAAATATTTTATTAATTAAGCTGAAAGCTAAAAGCTGACAGCAGAAAGCAATTTAAATGAAAACAAAACTTATTGCTCCGTCTCTCTTGGCTGCGGATTTTGGCAATCTACAACGTGATATAGAAATGGTAAACCATTCTTCGGCAGATTGGTTTCACGTAGATGTAATGGATGGCAGATTTGTACCTAACATTTCTTTCGGTTTTCCTGTGATGAAAACGGTGCAAGAACACGCCAAAAAATTTGTAGATGTACATCTAATGATTGTAGAACCAGAAAAATATGTTGAAGAGTTCATCAATTACGGAGCAGACTTGGTTTCTGTGCATTACGAGGCGTGTACACATCTTCACAGAACTATTAATTTTATTCAAGAAAAAGGTGCAAAAGCAGGTGTAGTTCTTAATCCTTCTACTCCGGTTTGGGTTTTAGAAGATATTATTACAGAAGTAGATTTGGTACTTTTGATGAGCGTAAATCCTGGTTTTGGTGGACAAAAATTTATAGAAAATACCTACAAAAAAATCAGAGAAACCAAAGAATTAATTCTAGAAAATAATTCTACTGCTCTTATTGAAATAGATGGCGGTGTAAATACAGATAATGCTCATAAACTTTTTGAAGCTGGTGCAGATGTTTTGGTGGCAGGAAATGCAGTTTTTGCCAGTGAAAATCCCGAAAGAACGATTGAGCTATTGAAAGTTTAACCTTAAAAATGGAAAATAAAAAGACTATTCTTGAAAAAACAATAGATGCTATTTCTTGGATACAAATTTTTGCATCTCCTTCCATTATAGGGATCGTAATTGGCTACGCTTTTGAATATTATTTAGACAATAGTTTTTTATTTGGTTTTTTCTAAGTTGGAGGAATTGTTTTAGGAATTAAATTTGCTAATAAAATTGCAAAAACTAAAGGTACAACAGAATTTATTTCAAGGATTAACGCTTCACCAGATATAGATGAAGCAATTAAAGATAAAAAATAAAAAGTTCGAGAAATTCTCGAACTTTTATTATTTTATGGGTGAAATTTATTAAAAAATCTCTCTTCCAGAAAAATGGAAAGTAGCTTCTATAAGAGCATTTTCATCAGAATCAGAACCGTGTACTGCATTCTCTCCTACACTTCTTGCATATTTTTTTCTAATAGTACCTTCCGCTGCATCTGCAGGATTGGTAGCACCTATTAATTTTCTGAAATCTTCTACTGCATTTTCTTTTTCTAAAACCGCAGCTACAATAGGCCCAGAACTCATAAAATCTACCAATTCTCCATAGAATGGTCTTTCTGCATGAATTTCATAGAATTTTTTAGCATCTGCTACCGTAAGTTGAGTTAATTTTAATGCTTTAAATTTAAAACCTGCACCCGAAATCATTTCTAAAATCGCTCCAATGTGACCGTCTGCAACAGCATCTGGTTTAATCATTGTAAATGTAATGTTACTTGACATAATTTTTTTATAAATTTTTTTGCAAATGTAATATATTTTTTTGTACTTTTGCAACGGAAACTTATTCAACGAGACGCCATTTTCTTTTTGGCACGTTATTTGTAATATTAATAACGATTCTCATGTTTAATTTGAGTTTTCATGGTTATTAGTTTTTACCTCCAATGCAAATTGGAGGTTTTTTTATGTTAAAAATTAATGTTAGATTTGCCTTTACAATCATCTAACTTATGAATTCCCTTACCGAAGAAAATTACCTAAAAGCCATTTTCCATTTAATAGATACCGAACAAAAGGTTACTGTAAATGAACTAAGCAAATTTCTCAATATAAAAATGCCTTCTGTAAATAGTATGATGAAAAAATTTGCACAAAAAAATTGGGTAATTTATGAAAGCTATAAACCAATAAAAGTAACTAATATCGGAGTTATTGAAGCTGCCAGAATTGTAAGAAAACATCGTCTTACAGAAATGTTTTTGGTAGAAAAAATGGGGTTCGGTTGGGAAAACGTGCACGAAATAGCAGAACAATTAGAACATATACAATCCGAAGATTTTTTTGATAAAATGGATGAAATTCTAAGTTATCCAAAAATAGATCCTCACGGTGAGCCAATACCAGATAAAGACGGAAATATTATTAATCAAAATTATCATAAATTAAGCGAATGTAAAACTGGCGAAAAAGTGATATTAAGTTCTGTAACGGTTTCTACCGATGATTTTCTTAACTATCTAAACCAAAGAGACCTATCATTAGGTACAAAATTAGAAATTATTTCTGTTGAGAAATTTGACGGGTCTTTTACCGTAAATTTTGATAATAAAAAAGAATCTCTAAGTAAAATGGTCTGCGAAAAACTTTTGGTTACCAAAAAATAAAAAAGCTCTGAAATACATCAGAGCTTATTATATATCCTATTAATATTTTTTATTTCCCAGCTTTAAGAGCAGCTTCTACCGCCTTCATTTCTTGGAATTTAACATCATTGTGAGTTGTTTGGTACAAACCTTTTAACAAAGTAACAACTTCAATATTTTTAGGTTCTACAGAATACCATTTTTCGGCAAAAGGAAGAGCTTTTGCAAATCTTTCTCTCCTTTCTCCTAAAAGTTTATTAAACAATTCTGTTTTTTTAGCTTTTCTAGCTGCATCTATCGCTTCAATAGCTTTATCATCACCATTGATGTAAATATTAAAAATAACTCCTTGTAATGCTTCTTTATAAGCAGGATCTATTTCTAAAGATTTTTTGAAATAACCTTCTGCTTCAGCTAATTTTGAAGGGTCTTTACTAGCAAGAACACCTAAATTATACCAGCTTACCTTATCGCTAGGATTTTTTTCTACCTGTTCTTTTAAATTAGACATAAATTGATCCATTTTCCCAGATTTAAAGTAAGTAGTTCCTTTTAAATCAGAAAGTTTTGCACTTTTTGGGAATTTTGCTAATCCTTTATCTATTAAAGTTAGAGCTTCATCATATTTTTTACCATCTACATATAATGCTGCTGCTGTCTCAAAAAGTTCTTGTTCAATACTAGGGGTACTTTCTGTTTTGAAATCTGTGTAATCACCAGTAGCTCCCATTTTTTTATAAATCTCAAAAGTATTTTTGTCTAGAGATTCTTCTTGTCCAGTCTTTTTGTTTTTAGCTTTATATTCAGTTTTTACACCGTTATATCCTTCTGCAATAAGTTCTGAAAATAATTTAGAAGATTCATCTATCATATTACCTTGTGCAAAAGCTAATGCAGAATAGTATTTGTATTGTTTATCTTCGCTACCTGCAGCTTTTAATAAATTATAAATTTCTAAAAAACCTTTTCCTGCCTGAGCATAACTTTTGGCATTATAAGCCTTCATTGTCTCATCATTAATTTTATTGAGGATAGGATTTACGGTAGTTCCTATCTTTGGAGTAGTGGTAGGAACATAGGTTTCTTCTTTAAGACCAGAAATTCCAGATGCATCTGCAGCCGCTTTTCCTACGTAGTAAACTTTTTGTTTTTCTGCATTTTTACCTGTGTAAATTTTAGATTTACCTAGTTCACCTATTTTAGCTAGAACTTCAGCACCTTCAGAAGTTTTACCAGCTTTTACAAGGGCAATTCCTTTTGTATAAAGATATTGTTCTAAAACTTCTGGTTCTAGAAGATAAGTTTTATCTCCTAAAATTGCCTCCGCAGCGGAAATTTGTGCATTAGCGGTAGTTAAATCTCCAGATTCTATTGCTTTGTAAGCATTTACAACTTCTTTTTTTTGTGCAAATGAAAAACCGAAAGCAAGAACTGCCGCACTTAAAATTATTTTTTTCATAACGCTAAATTTGATTTTTAAAGAAAAAGGACAAGCCACGACTTGTCCTTAGTTATTATAATTATTATTCTTCGTCGTTTTCTAAATTTTGTTCTTTAGAATCTGTAGTTTCTTCTTTGCTATCTTCTAGAGAAACTACGTTATCTTCTCCTTCTATTGCAATTTCAGAAATTTCCTGAGACTCTTCTTCATCTACTTCTACCTCTTTATCCATAGTCACTTTGGCTACTGCGGCAATCTCGTCAGAATTTTTAAGATTTATCAATCTTACACCTTGGGTATTTCTTCCCATAATTCTGAGCGCATCTAATCCCATTCTGATGGCAACTCCAGATTTATTAATAATCATTAATCCATCTTCGTCTGTTACCGATTGTATTGCAATAAGATCACCTGTTTTTTCGGTAATGTTAAGAGTGATTACACCTTTTCCGCCTCTGTTGGTAATTCTGTAATCTTCTACAGCAGTACGTTTACCATATCCTCTTTCAGAAACTACCAATACAGAATCTTTCTCCAAGTCATTTACAACAATCATGCCAATTACTTCGTCTCCATCAGAAAGGTCTATTCCGCGTACTCCAATTGAAGTTCTACCCACAGATCTTACTTTTTCTTCTGGGAATCTGATACACTTACCACCTCTGGTAGCAATCATAATTTCTGAAGTACCAGTCGTTAATTTAGCTTCTAATAATTGGTCATCTTCTCTAATTTCGATGGCGTTAATACCATTAACTCTAGGTCTAGAATACTGTTCAAGAGATGTTTTCTTAATAATACCATTTTTAGTAACCATCACCAGATACATAGAATTTACATAATCTGTATCTTTAAGGTCATTGGTTCTAATGTAAGCTCTTATTTTATCATCAGGTTCTATATTAATTAAATTCTGAATAGCTCTACCTTTAGCTGTTTTAGAACCTTCAGGAATTTCGAATACTCTTAACCAGAAACATTTTCCTTTTTCGGTAAAGAACATCATGTATTGATGATTGGTAGCAGAAACAATGTATTCTAAGAAATCAGAATCTCTAGTTGTAGCTGCTTTATTACCAACCCCTCCTCTACTCTGAACTTTGTATTCTGATAGAAGCGTTCTCTTAATATAACCAGCGTGCGAAATGGTAAGAACTACTTTTTCGTCAGGGATTAAATCTTCAATAGACATTTCTCCACCAGAGTAATCTATTTCTGAACGTCTTTCGTCTCCGTATTTTTCTTTAACTTCTAGTAGTTCGTCTTTTATGATTTGATATCTTCTTGGTTCATTGGTAAGAATATCTTCTAAATCTTTAATTAAAGCCATTATTTCTTCATATTCGGCTCTAATTTTATCAAGCTCCATACCAGTAAGACGTGCTAATCTAAGGTCTAGAATAGCTTGAGCTTGAATTTCAGAAAGTTCGAATTCTGCAATTAATCCTTCCTTAGCTTCTTGAGGATTAGCAGAATGACGGATGATAGAAATAGCTTTATCAAGTGATTCTTGAGTGCCAATCACCTTCATAAAACCTTCTAAAATATGAGCTCTTTCTTGTGCTTTTCTGAGTTCATATTGAGTTCTTCTTACAATTACTTCGTGTCTGTGATCTACAAAATGATGAATGATGTCTTTCAAGTTCAATTGCTCTGGTCTTCCTTTTACCAATGCGATATTATTAACAGAGAAAGAAGTCTGTAGCGCGGTGTATTTATATAATAAATTAAGAACTACATTTGGGATAGCATCATTTTTCAGTTCATAAACTACTCTAAGACCGTTTCTGTCTGATTCGTCACGAATTTCATAAATTCCAGGGATTTTGTCATCTTTTACCAATTCTGCAGTTCTGGCAATCATCTCTGCTTTATTTACTTGGTAAGGAATTTCAGTAACAATAATGGCGTTTCTGTTATGTACTTCTTCGAAGTTTACTTTTGCTCTTAAAACAATCCTACCTCTACCTGTATGGAAGGCGTCTCTCACGCCATCATAACCATAGATAATACCACCTGTAGGGAAATCTGGAGCAATAATATGTTTCATTAACTCATCTATCGTAATTTCTCTGTTATCAATATAGGCACAAATAGCATCTATAGATTCAGACAAATTGTGAGGTGCCATATTGGTAGCCATACCTACTGCAATACCAGAAGTACCATTTACTAATAAATTAGGAATCTTAGTGGGTAAAACTTTTGGTTCAGTAAGGGAATCATCAAAGTTATTTTGAAAATCTACTGTTTCTTTATCTAAATCCGAAAGAATTTCGTCTGAAATTTTCTTCAATCTAGCTTCGGTATAACGCATAGCTGCAGGCGGATCACCATCCATAGAACCGAAGTTACCTTGCCCATCAACCTGAGGATATCTTAAACTCCAAGGTTGCGCCATTCTTACCATGGCATCATAAACTGATAAATCACCGTGTGGATGGTATTTACCTAAAACATCCCCTACAATTCTTGCAGATTTTAAATATTTTTTGTTTGAAAAAACACCCAAACCGTACATCCCGTAAAATACTCTTCTGTGTACAGGTTTAAGGCCGTCTCTTACATCTGGCAACGCTCTAGAAACAATTACCGACATAGAATAATCTATGTAAGACGTTTTCATTTCATCAACAATGTTGATAGGAATTAGTCTTTCTCCTTCTTTATGCATATTTTATTTTTTAATTAAATGAAAATCAAACGATTAAATATTACGATTGACTTCTTAATTTTTCATTTTCAAATAACGCACGAATATACGAAAAATACCCGAAAATCACCCAATTTTTTACCGAATTTGTTATCCACAAATATGATTTTTTTCAATTTTTTTTTACTTGGAAATTAAATGATTGAATAACGTGAATTTATTTTCTAAAAATAAAATAAACCGCTAAAATCAGACAAACAAAAGCAGCCAGATGATTCCATTTAAAACTTTCTGTTTTAAAAAATAGAATGGCAAAAACAGTAAATACCGTAAGCGTAATTACCTCTTGAATAATTTTTAATTGAAACAAAGAAAAAGGGCCTCCATTTTCCTTAAAACCAATTCTATTGGCAGGAACCTGGAAAATATATTCAAACAATGCAAAACCCCAACTAATTAAGATTACAGACCAAAGTACAGACTTCTTCATCCAACCCCACTCTTGAAATTTGAGATGACCATACCACGCAAACGTCATAAAAACATTCGATATTAATAAAAGAACAACCGTTAAAAATCCTTTAGTCATTTTTAAGTATTTTTGTAAAAATAATTTTCAAAAATAAGAAAAAATGAGCATTTTAAGCATTACTTTTCACACTGTAGAAAGTCAAATAGAAAACTGGAATCAATATACAGATACAGAATTAGCCTTAATGATCGATAATTTATATGATGTAGAAAAATACATTTTATCTGAGGTGAAATCTGAAATGCTAACCGAAGGAAAAAACACCAATTTGTTATTAATTTTCGACAATGACCAAAAAAGAAAAGAATTCACCGAGACAGAATTACTCAATATTTCCGAAAGAATAGCTGCAAGGTTCGGAGAAACGGTGATGGTTTTTATAACAGAATTGAACCCTTCAAAACAAAAATACTAAGTACATCACAAAAAACAATAAAACATTGAAAATCAATTTAAACCATTAAGAAAAATTTAGATATTAATAACCATTAAGATTCAGATAAATCTGAATAAAGCACAATGCTTAAAAAATATCTTTAGATATTTAGCTTAATTTTTCTTAACAACTTAATAAATCTTAATGTTTAGAATATATAAATATTTGTACGGCAATACATTAAGGTTTTGTCATGTACTTTAAAAAAATATTAAAAATTTCCACCTTAATATTATATAAAAATAAATCTCTCTGAAGTAAAAATTTGTAAAATCGGCGAGATTTAATTTTAAAACAATTCCACTGTCCAAAAGACAGATTTTTTAGCATTTGGTTCCAGAATTTGAATTCCTTCTTTTTCGGTTAAATTTCCTGATGCACTTGCATTATCTGCAATGCCTAACCAAGGTTCTATACAAATAAAAGGCGCATCTTTTTTAGTCCAAATTCCTAAATACGGAAATTCTGGAAACTCAACTTTCATCACAGGTTCGTTATTTTTTGCTAAGGTTAAAGATTTCGTAGCAAAATTCTTAAAAACCAAAGCATCTTGTTCAAAAAGATGATACTTCAAAGGCAAAACCATTCCGTCAAGTCGAATAATTTCGGTTTTACCCGAAAACAAATCTTGATTTAATTGATGTGTTTCTAGATCTTTTTCTTCGTCGAAAATCAAAGAATATTCCTCGAAATTGCCTTCAATCGCAAATGCAGGATGCGCACCTATAGAATAATACATTTCCTCAGAAGAATGATTGATTATGTCGTATTTTACAATCAATGTATTGTTTTCTAAGACATAAGAAATTTTTAGCTCAAAATTAAAAGGATAAACCTTCCAAGTTTCTTCTGAACTTTTCAAAGAAAACACGACTGAATTTTCTGTTTTTTCTACGACTTCAAACTCAAAATCTCTCGCAAAACCGTGACGCGGAAGCTGATACATAGTATCTTTAAATTGATACTCTCCATTTTTTAAAGCTCCAACTATCGGAAAAAGTATGGGCGAAGTTTTATTCCAAAAATCAGGATTAACTTCCCAGATATAATTTTTTCCATCTTTCTGAAGTGAACTTAGCTCTGCTCCTTTGGTCTTGATAACCGCTTTTGTATTTTGATTTTGAATGATAATTTCCATGATAAATAGTGGTATTTGAAATTTGAGATTTTATGCTAGTTAAATAACTTCTAAAAAACTCATCGTGTCTATATTATCTGCATAAGTGTCTAAACTAGGATTCTGCGCTTCACCGAAATGAATAAAATCCTTGATTTCTAATTCTGCCTTCGCCACAATACACTGAATGTTGGTTTCGTTTTCAACAAGAAAAGACTTCACTTCTTCTATACTTTCGTATCTGCTAAAATTAATTACAGAAAGCGGAGAAAACAATGCCTGATCTTCTTTTAACATCACAAAATTATTATCCCAAAACTTTTCTTGATTCAAAAGATAAATTGCTCTATTATAATCATAATTGTTAGCATATTTGTGATGATTAATAATATCTTTAAAATGAATAAAATTCTCAAAAAGTCTGCTTAATTCAAAATCTTTCGGAATAAAAAGTCGGGTTACATTTCTACAACCCAGCCCAAAATACCTGAAAATATCTTCTGCCAAAAGTTGCAATTCTTCATTGGTTTCATCACCTTTTATCACCGCTACAGAAGTCCTGTTTTTTCTAATTATTGAAAGAGAATCCTTAAAGTAATACTCTAAGTAACGTGCTGTATTATTACTGCCTGTAGCGATTATCGCATCATACTCTGTCAATTTTTCTACCATTTGATATTCTAAATTCCATTCAGAAAATTCTCCCCATTTATTGAGCAAAAAAGGTAAAATGAGTTTGTCTTTAGAAGACAATTTAATAATTGGAATGTGATTGCTAAGAATTACACAAATTACATCGTGAAAACCGACTAATGGTATATTCCCTGCCAAAATTAATCCTACCTTCTTAGAAAAATGAGAAATTTTATAACTAGAAACCCAATTTTTTATATTTTCTTCTTTTAAAACATCTGCCCAGTTTTTAAAGCAAAATCTTTGATTTTCTTGTGTGAACCAAGGGTTTTCTAGTTCGCTTTTTTTCATAAGAGCTAAGAGTTCTGTCTCGTCTTGAGCGTAATCTTCGGTTGGTTTTTCTAAAAACTGATGAAGAAATTTACCCAACTTGCTTAGTCCGTGTATTTTAAAATCTTGCTTCATTAGATGCTTTATTTTTTGTTTGATTGGTTAAATTTTATAAAAAATACCTAAAAAAAGATAAGTTTTACCACTGAAATCTTTTCTCAGTAAGTTGAAAATTACTAATTTTGTGCAAATTTAAAAAAAACGTAGCAATGGCTATTATAATAACAGACGAATGTATCAATTGTGGTGCTTGCGAACCAGAATGTCCTAATAACGCAATCTATGAAGGAGCTGTAGATTGGAAAGCTTCGGAAGGAACCTCCTTAAAAGGTATGGTTACTCTAAAATCAGGCTTAACAATAGATGCTAATGCAGCTCAAAAACCTGTAAGTGATGATGTTTACTACATTGTTCCTGACAAATGTACAGAATGCAAAGGCTTCCACGAAGAACCACAATGTGCTGCGGTATGCCCAGTAGATTGTTGTGTGCCAGATGATGATCACGTAGAAACGGATACGGAATTACTAAGTAAAAAGGCATTTTTACACGGCGAATAAACCCCTAAACCCGTTCTAAGAGCGGGTTTTTTAATGATAAATCACAATTATAGAATTTAGAAAATATGAAGAAACACAATTTCAGTGCTGGACCAAGCATTTTACCACAAGAAGTTTTTGAAAAAGCAGCTCAGGCAGTTTTAGATTTCAACGGAATGGGATTATCTATTCTAGAAATCTCGCACAGAAGCAAAGAATTTATTGCGGTAATGGAAGAAGCTAGAGCTTTGGTAAAGAAACTGATGAAATTAGGAGATGATTATGAAGTTCTCTTCTTACAAGGTGGCGCTAGTTTACAATTTGTAATGGCACCTTACAATCTAATGAAAGAAGGCGGAAAAGCAGCGTATTTAGATTCTGGAAGTTGGGCTGCAGCAGCCATAAAAGAAGGAAAAAAATTCGGAACGGTAGATGTTGTAGGCTCTTCTAAAGAAGAAAAATATTCTTTTATTCCAAAAGATTATACAGTAGGTACAGAATATGATTTTTTCCACTGTACTTCAAACAATACCATCTACGGAACTCAAATGAAGGAATTTCCAAAAACGGAAGCTCCTATTGTTTGTGATATGAGTTCTGATATTTTCTCTAGAGAAATAGATTTTTCTCAATTCGGGATTATCTATGCAGGTGCGCAAAAAAATATGGGACCTTCTGGTGCTACTCTAGTGGTTGTAAAAAAAGATATTTTAGGAAAAACAGGAAGAAACATCCCATCATATTTAGATTATTCTCTTCACATTTCTAAAGATTCTATGTTTAATACTCCACCTGTTTTTGCAGTTTATTGTTCATTATTAACCTTACAATGGATAGAAAACAACGGAGGTTTAGCAGCAGCAGAAGCTAGAAATAATGCTAAAGCAAAACTGATTTATGATGAAATAGACAGCAATCCACTTTTCGAATGTTTCTCTGTTCCGGAAGATAGAAGTACAATGAATGTTTCTTTTTATCTAACAGACGAATCTAAAAAAGAAGCATTTGATGCTGCATGGAAAGCAGCAGGAATTAGCGGATTAAATGGACATAGAAGTCTTGGCGGTTATAGAGCAAGTATTTACAATGCAATGCCTATAGAAAGCGTACAAGTTTTGGTAGATGTAATGAAATCTCTGTAAATAAATAGTTGGTTTTTAGTATTTGGTATTTCTTGATTATTCAAAAATTGTAGTCTAAATACCAACTACTAAATACCAGCTTTTCAATAAAGTATGAAAATTTTAGCAAATGACGGAATTTCTACCTCTGGCGAAACTCTTTTAATAGAAGCTGGTCACGAAATTCTAAACCATAGAGTCTCTCAAGAACATCTTGTTCAATTTATCAATGAAAATCAAGTAGAAATTTTATTGGTAAAAAATGCTACATCTATAGACCATCAAGTGATAGACTCTTGTAAAAGCTTAAAAATCATAGGAAAAGCGGGTACTGAAATGAACAATGTAGCGGTAGATTATGCTATTGAAAAAGGACTTTATGTAATTTCTACCCCTAATTCTTATGCTAGAGCCACAGCAGAATTGGTTTTTGCTCATTTTTTTTCTTTGGCTAGATTTCTACACGATTCTAATAGAATGATGCCTCTAGAGGGAGATTCTAAATTCAATTTGTTAAAAAAAACATATCAAAATGCCGCTGAACTTTTCGGTAAAACTTTAGGCGTAATTGGCAGCGGAAGCAATGCACTAGAAGTCATTAAAATGGGCATTTCTTTAGGAATGAATGTTATCATTTTTAATGAAAATTCAAAATCTGAAAAAGTAAATTTGGATTTTTTTGATGGACAAAAACTTGTTTTTGAGTTAAAATCTGTTAAATTTGAAGAAATTTTAGAAAAATCAGACTTTATAAGCATCCTTAATACCGAAAAATCGGGGTATCTTATAGATTCTGAAGAGTTTGAGATAATGAAAAACGGTGCATATCTTGTAAATATTGCAAAAGGTGCTGTAAATGAGGTAACTTTGGTAGATTATTTAGAAAACAAAAAACTAGCTGGTGCAGCATTAGACGTTTTCGAGAACGAACCAAAACCAGATATACAGGTTCTTATGAACCCATCATTATCATTGTCTCCTAATTTAGCAACTGTTACAACAGATGCTATTGAGAAAACTGGTAAAGAATTAGCAGAACAAATTATTAAAATAAGTAGAGAATATTATGCCCACATTTAAACCATTTCGAGGAGTAAGACCTCATAATGATTTTGTTGATGTTTTTCCTACCTTACCTATCGAGAATTTTTCGCAGGAAGAAATCAATAAAAAAGCAGCAGAAGACTCGTCTTACATACAGATGATAAAACCTTATGTGTGCAGCAAATCTAAAGACGTAGATCGTAACTTACGAAAAGTAAGAACCAATTACGAAGAAATGCTTGCAGAAAATAAGTTGGTTCAGGATTCTTCCAGTTATTATCTTTATGAACAAATTTTACCCAACAAAACAATCTTTAGAGGATTATTAGGATTAATAAGCATTGAAGATTTCGTAAATGGAAAAATAAAAAGACACGAAACTGCGCTTAAAAACAAATACGAAAAATTTACGCATTATTTAGAAAAAGTTCATCTACACGCAGAACCACTACTTCTTACTTACCAGTCTAGCCCAAAAGTGGAACTTCTAATGAGCCACGAAGAAAAAAACGTTCCCATTATTAATTATGCTGATGAAAGAGGAATAAGACATAAAGTCTGGAGAATTGATAACAGATTAAAACTTCAACAGTTTAAAGAAGTACTAGACCAGATTGAGACTTTCTATTTAGCAGACGGTAATCACAGAATAGATTCTTCTGCAAAATATGCTCAAAAATTGAAAGAAAAAAACAAAAGACATAATGGTAATGAACCTTATAATTTTGTACTAAGCTATTTGGTTTCTAATCAATCTATCAAAATTCACGATTACAACAGATTGGTAAAAGACCTGAATGGACTTTCGGAAGAAGAATTTTTAGCAAAAATTTCTGAAAATTTCTTAATCCATGAGAAAAAAGAAAAAGCATACTACCCTTCTCAGAAATACCACATTTCTATGTATATGGGCGGTAAATTTTACTCTCTACACGTAAAACACGAACTCCGTAACCAAGATATGGGATTAGACAGTGTAGATCATCATCTTCTATTCAAATATATTCTAAGCCCAATTTTAGGAATTGAAAATGACAAAGAAGAAAACGAAAGATTGAGCTTCATAAAAGGAAGTTCTGATGTAGAAGGAATCTTAAAAATTAAAGAAAAAGTAGATTCTGAAGAATTTACCGTTGGTTTCGGATTGCATCCCGTTGGTTTTAATGATATTACAAAATTAACCAGCGAAAACCTTCAAATGCCACCAAAATGTACTTATATTGAACCCAAATTAGTAACAGCATTACTAATGTACGATATGGATTAAATTTCTTTGGGAAAAGTTTTAAATTTTAACTAATTTAGTACTCCCAAAAGAAAATTTGATATGAAGAAACTATTATATTTACTTCCGCTCTTTTTGGGCGGATTTTTTTATGCTCAAAATTTTAAAGCAGATTCTACTCAATTTAAGAAAATTTCAGACGAAATTCTCACTAATGGAAAAGGATACGAAGACCTGAGAGAGCTTACCAAAAATATTGGCAATAGACTCTCTGGTAGTGCTAATTATGAAAAAGCTACACAGTGGGCAATGCAAAAACTAAAAGATGCTGGTGCAGATAAAGTCTGGCTACAACCTGTAATGGTAGATGTGTGGACGCGCGGTACAGAATCTCTAAAACTAAAAATAGGAAACGGAAATTGGGAAAACATAAAAATGCTTTCTCTAGGAAATTCTGAAGGCACGAAAGGTAAAGATCTAAAAGGCAATATTATTTTGGTAAAAAGCATAGAAGATTTTCAAAAAATACCTGCTGAGGTGATAAAAGACAAAATTGTTTTTTTTAATTATCCTTTTAAACAAGAGTTTGTTGTAACTGGTCAAGCTTATGGTGATGCTGGTAAATACAGAAGATCTACCGCTTCTGAAGTAGCTAAAAAAGGAGGAAAAGCTGTTATTATCCGTTCTTTAACTTCTAATTTTGATGATGTTCCGCACACTGGCACTCTTAAATATGAAGACGGAATTGCCAAAATTCCTGCCATTGCTATTGGTGCTGAAACGGCTGATAAACTAGAAAAAGCGTTGCTAAAAAGACAACTAATAGAAGCTATTCTCAATTCTAATTGTGGTATGAACGGGCAAAAACTTACCCATTCTGTAATTGGAGAAATTACAGGCAATAAAGATAAAAGCGTAATCGTAGTTGGCGGACATCTAGATTCTTGGGACGTAGGCGAAGGCGCACACGATGATGGAGCTGGGATTGTACAAAGCATAGAAGTTCTCAGAACTTTTAAAAATTTGAATATCAAAAACAATCATACCATCAGAGTAGTTTGTTTTGCCAATGAAGAAAATGGTTTAAGTGGAGGTAAAACTTATTTAGAAAATGTAAAAAAATCTGGCGAACCTCATATTTTTGCATTAGAAAGCGATAGTGGAGGTTTTACACCAAGAGGATTTTCTGTAGGAATGAATGCCGAAAAAGCCCAATCTATGAAATCTTGGGAAAAACTATTTAATCCTTACGGAATTTATGAATTTACAGGAAACCACGGTGGCGCAGATATTACACCTTTAAGAGAGCTGAACGTTCCGGTTTCTAATTTTTCTACAGATTCGCAGAGATATTTTGACATCCATCACACTCCAGAAGATACTTTCGAAAAAGTAAACAGACGAGAATTGCTTCTAGGAGCTACGGTAATGACACAACTGATTTATATGATTGACCAGAATTGGTAATTAGATAATTTTTTCAAACCATATCGAACAATTTCAAACCATCTCAAACATAATTATATTGAAAAAACCTCCATTTTATAAGAGTTTGCTCTACTCCATCAAAGGTATTTTTTGGATGCTAAAATCCGAAAGAAACTTTCAGTTGGAGGTTTTTGCTCTGATTATTAATTTGTTTTTAATCGTTTATTTTAAATTGAATTCTACAGATGCTGCACTTATTCTCTTGGTTTGTTTTTTGGTTTTAATTGCCGAAACAATCAATACTGCCATCGAAAAAATTTGCGATTTTGTAGAACCCAATTTCAACAAAAAAATAGGTTTAATAAAAGATATTTCTGCTGGAGCAGTAATTCTAGCTACTCTACTTTCTATTATTGTAGGAGTTTTAGTTTACAGCAAATATTTTTTTTACTAATCTATTTTCAATCATCATTTATTCTTCATAAAAATGCAATCTCCAATAAAACTATATCAACAAGCTTTTGCAGGTTTGCCAAAAAATATTTGGCTACTTTCTTTGGTGATGCTCATCAACCGAAGCGGAACAATGGTGCTTGCATTTCTTACCTTATATTGTACACAATATCTTCATCAAACGCCTAAATTAGCTGGTTTTGCAATTGCAGTTTATGGTTTAGGTTCTATTTTGGGAGCTTATTTTGGAGGTAGATTAAGCGACAAATTTGGCTATCATTTTGTGCAAGTTTTTGGATTAATTGGAGGTGGTGTTTTCTTTATTTTAGCACCATTTGCACAAAATTTTCATCTTTTTTTATTAATTATTTTTCTTTTGGCTGCGGTAAACGAAAGTTTCCGTCCTGCGAATACTGCTGCCATTGCTGCCAATTCTACCCCAGAAATTAGAACACGTTCTTTCGCTTTATTAAGATTAGCGATGAATCTTGGTTGGAGCGTTGGTACTTTTTTAGGTGGAATTTTATCTCATTATGATTATAAACTTCTGTTTTATGTAGATGGTTGTACCAGTATTTTTGCGGGATTAATTATGCTTACTTTAAAATTTAAAACCACTGAAATTCATAAAAATCATTCTGAAGAAGCCAAAGAAGAAATTTCGCCTCTTAAAAATCAGCCTTTTGTTTATTTTATTTTAGGAACACTACTCTACACTTTTTGTTTCTTCCAATTATTCACCAACGTTCCTTTGTTTTATAAAGTGGGTTTGAAACTTGACGAACAAATTATCGGAATAGTAATGTCATTAAACGGACTTCTGATTGTAATGATAGAAATGGTTTTGGTGAATAATATCGAAGGAAAATTTTCAAAAAAAAGCATCATCGTAACTGGTACTTTATTAATGGTTTTGTTCTATTTCTTGAATAGCGGAATGAATCTGATGAATGCTTTCCTCATTGCTTTCGGAGGAATGCTCATCATCACTTTTGGCGAAATTCTTTCTTTACCATTTATGAATTCTTATTACCTGAAATTTGCAGGAAAAACCAACACAGGAAAGTATGCTTCTATCTATATGATGACTTGGAGTATCGGACAAATTCTCGCAGGTTACATCGGCGGAATGATTATCAATTCTTTCGGATTTCCTCCGCTTTGGTTGGTTTGTACTGGGCTTTCTTTACTTTGTGCTTTTATTTATTTTAAAGTGATAAAATAATATTTTTTTGATTTCACCTATTGCAGCCCGACCTGAGTGAAGCTCTTTTTGTAAATTAGCTTTGGAAATGCTTTGGCAATTTTACAAAAAAGCGGGAACGGAGGGCGGAAAAGCTGCCATAAAAAAAACGCTCCAAAAATTTTGAAGCGTTTCGTTATGGTTATAAAGATTAAAAATTTAGTTTTCAGGGGTTAAATTTTCAGGCTTTTCAGTGTTTACCTCTTTTGTTTCAATGTTTTTCTTTTGTAATTGTTCTAGCAATTGAAGTCCAAGAAGTCCGCTAATTCCGCCATTTGCAGAATCTCCGCCACCTCCAATTAAAACATCTGGCATAATTTTCACATTTTGAGATGCGATGTTTTCCATAATTTTTAATTGAGTAAAGTTGTTTCCGCCCATTGCTTCTACAGAAAGTTTGTAGGCTTCCGCATTAGATTTACCAATGGCAAGAATTTTCTCTGCTTCAGCATTACCAGTTAATGAAATTTGTTCTGCATTTGCTTTTGCTAAAAGTTCAATTTTTTCAGATTCTGCTTTTGCAAGAAGTCTAGTTTTTTCGGCTTCACCAGTTGCCAAAAGTTTTAATCTATCACCTTCTGCATTGGCTTGTAATCTTACGGAATTAGCATCACCAGTTGCTTTTTTCACGCTTGCATCTGCTATTCTTTCGGCAATTACTACTCCTTGATCTGCTTTCACAATTTCTTTTTGCATATCTGCAATTGCGGTTTCTTTTTCTAAAGTTTGACGCGTTTCTTGCGCTAATTTTTCGGTTTCGTAAGTGATTTTTTGTTCTTCTGCTAATTTTCTGTCTGTAAGAGTTTTCATTAAACTTTCTGGCGGAACAATATCACCAATTAAAGTATCAACCCCGAAAACATTATATTGATCTAAAACATTTCCAATATGCTCTCTTGCAGATTGTTGACGCTCTTTTCTGCTTCCAAGGAAAGCAATTACATCAGAATCTTGTGCAGAGTTACGGAAATAGTTTCCGATGGTAGGTTCCAGAACCTGACTTACCAAATTCACCATATTTCCAAATCTTGCAATTACTTTCGGAGCTTCATTCGTAGGAATATGAATAATCTGCGAAACATCTAAATTAAAAGGGAATCCGTCTTTACTTCTTACTGTAATTGTTGATAAATTTTTATCCAAATTATGAGATTCACTTCTTGCAGTTGCCCAGTTTAAAACCAAATTGGTTGTAGGTACCAATTCTACTTTCATAATATACGGATTTACAGGATATTTACCTGGACCTAGAGGTTCTGCCCAAACTCCTTTGAAGCCTCTTTCTACAATATTTCCGTGTTTAAATTCACTGCCGCTCAAATCTTTTCCTTCTTCACCTACGTAGGAAATTACTACACCAACGTGTCCGATAGGAATTTCCGTCATATGCACCATTTCAATTTTTGCAAACCACGGATTCAAGAAATAGGAACCTGCCAAAATTACTTGTTCTTGCAAACCTTTGTAACCTTCTGAGCTCAAGAATCCATCAATGTCTTGAAATTTATTGTGTCCTTCAATTATTTTTCCTGCAATTTGTCCTTCTGCTAAAGGTTTTCCTTCCAAAGTAGTAACTACACCCACTGCATTATCAGGAATTACCACCATATCCGTTAATTCAATTTCAAAAAGAAGCGTATTAATTCTGTACGAACCTGGAGTAATGATAGCGGTTTGTCGTCCTTTTCTACCCCCATTATTAAGGAAAGCAACAGCATCTTGGTAAGAATCACATTCTACTTTTCTACCGAGAATTCTACCTGTTTCTAATTCTGCACCATCTTTCGCCAAAATCAAACCAATTTTACCTGTGGGAATTACTGTAAAAGGTTGAAAATCTATAGAATATTGCCAAATCCATTTCCCAAAATAAACTCCTGGAGCTAAGGTTTGTCCTTGGAAACCAGCTTCTCCATTGGTGGCGATAATTCTACCTTCGGGAAGTGTTTGTTTCCCAAACAATACAAACTTTTTGGTTACTAAGCCAATTCTATCTTCGGGAACGATTACTAATCCGAAGAAAACTCTCAAAACGAACTTGTAAAACACAAGCGATAATATGGCAATTCCTACAGGAATCATCCAAGACTGAAATTCAAACATAGTTTAATTATTTAATTGTTATTTTAAAATTTAAGTATAAGATATAACCCCAACTATTGAAAAATCAAATAAAGTTAGGTAAATAGATTGTAAAAGTTAAAATGATTTTTAACAGTAAAATTTAGAATTTTGGCGGAGAAGTATTGAAAATCGTGAATATAAATTCCGAAACTTCAAGTAGATAAAATTTTGTAAAATGAATTTTCATTGTCATTAGTATAAAGTAGCAATTGCGCTACATATCATTATACGCAGAAGGTAACATTTTAGTTACAATTTTTTGATAAATTTTAATAACTAACTGACAGTCAGTTGAATTATTTTTAATAAATTTTAAAAATCTTTAGGAAAAGTTTTCTCTGCTTCAGAAAATCCTAGCTGAAAAAGTTCGTCCATTCTTGTTTTTTTGCTTTCAAACATTCCGTAATTTGATAATTCTTTAGGAGAAATGAGCCAATCGCAATCTCTAAATTTATAGTTTTCAACACTATGACTTAATAATTCATAAGCTCTGGTAGCAACAGATTTTATAGAATTTAATTGATTTTTTTTAACATCTTGAAGCGGACAAACATAGATACCAATTATCTTATCACATTTTTCTTTAATTAAATTAGTAGGAAAATTATTGAGAATTCCGCCATCGCTAAGAAGTAATTCATCTTTTTTAAACGGACTTGCCAATCCCGGAACAGAACAAGAAGCAATAATAGCGTCTAAAAGATAATCATCACCACTAAAAACGAAAGTTTCGCCCTGAATTAAATCTGTAGCATTAATGATGAGCTCTTTTTTTAAATCTTTAATTTTAATTTCTCCGATAATTGGCTTAAGATACAATCTAAAAATATCAGAATTAATAAAACCCGGTTTGGTCAACGTAAAATGTTTCCAATTAAAGAAATAAACTGACTTGAAAAAGTCTAAAATTTCATTTGGTGATTTCCCGAAAGCATATAAACCGCCTACAATAGCACCTGCACTCGTTCCAGCAATAATTTCTGGAGAGATGTTTTTATCTTCTAAAAATTGCAGAACTCCCGCCTCCGAAATTCCTTTGGTTCCACCGCCTGATAATACTAATCCTATCTTTTTTTCCATCAATTTATTAGTTTTGAATTGTAAAATTAAAAAAACCACAGAAAAATCTGTGGTTTAATTGTATTTAGTACATATTATTTTAAATATGAATTACTTCACCATAAGCTGCAGCTACAGCTTCCATTACTGCTTCAGACAAAGTTGGGTGCGGATGTATTGTTTTCAAAATTTCGTGGCCCGTAGTTTCTAATTTTCTAGCAGCTACTGCTTCCGCAATCATTTCGGTTACTCCTACTCCAATCATATGACAACCTAACCATTCACCATATTTAGCATCGAAAATTACTTTTACAAAACCATCAGTATCACCATTAGCTGTAGCTTTTCCTGAAGCTGAAAATGGGAATTTACCAACTTTTATTTCATAACCTTTTTCTTTGGCTTGTTTCTCGGTTAAACCTACAGAAGCGATTTCTGGTAAACAATAAGTACAACCTGGGATATTACCGTAATCAATAGTTTCTACGTGCATTCCTTTGATTTTTTCTACACAAGTAATTCCTTCTGCAGAAGCGACGTGTGCCAAAGCTTGAGTTGGAATAATATCACCAATTGCATAATAACCTGGGACAGAAGTTTGGTACCATTCATTCACCAAAACTCTACCTTTATCTGTTTGGATGCCCACTTCTTCTAAACCTATATTTTCAATATTTGCAGCAATTCCTACCGCAGAAAGTACGATATCAGCTTCTAAAGTTACGTTTCCGTTGGCTGTTTTCACATTGGCTTTTACACCTTCACCAGAAGTATCAAGAGATTCTACAGAAGCGTTTGTCATTACATCAATACCTGCTTTTTTCAGAGATTTTTCTAAATGCTTAGAAACTTCTTCGTCTTCTACAGGAACAATATTTGGCATAAATTCTACCACAGTCACTTTAGTTCCCATTGTAGCATAAAAATACGCGAATTCTACACCAATTGCACCAGAACCAACTACAATCATAGATTTTGGTTGAGAAGGTAAAGTAAGCGCTTGTCTGTAACCAATAACTTTTACGCCATCTTGCGGAAGATTAGGCAATTCTCTAGATCTTGCTCCAGTTGCTATAATAATATGATTAGCAGAATATTCGGTGGTTTGTCCGTCTTTTTCTACAGAGATTTTTTTGCCTTTTTGAACTTTAGCATTCCCTAAAATTACATCAATTTTATTTTTCTTCATTAAGAATTCGATTCCTTTGCTCATTTTATTAGCAACTCCTCTACTTCTTGCTACTACATTTGGAAATTCAAAACTAGCTTCTACTTTATTTAACCCGAAATCTTCTGCGTGATTAATATATTTAAAAACTTGAGCAGATTTAAGCAAAGCTTTCGTAGGAATACAACCCCAGTTTAAGCAAATACCACCAAGATTTTCTCTTTCTACAATAGCAGTTTTGAAACCTAATTGAGCAGCTCTAATTGCAGTTACATAACCACCAGGTCCGCTTCCTATAACAATAATATCGTAATTCATTTCAGTAAAAAATTTTATGCAAATTTACGGATTTTTTCGGAAATATTGCACTTTGCATAATAACTAAGTCAATTTATTTATAATTAAAATAAACAACAAACCAATCATTAAATAAACAGTAAAAAAAATAAAAAAAATGATGAAATTGAAATGCAATTTAAAAAAAACTACAAAAAAGAAAAAAAACCAACTGTTTGAAAAATTATCATTTATCTCACATAAAACAAATATATTTATAAAATATTTAACATATATTTGTTATCAGAATACTATTGAATGAATAATTACTAAAAAAATGACGAAATACATTCTCTTAAACCGTAGGAAATCCAAAATTGCAAAAAGCAATGATAAGTTTGTGGATTGGATGCAAAAATGTGATTTTCAATTGTGGGAAAACAATGAAGAATTTATGGAAGCCTATTCTTACAGAAAATCAACATTCGAAAAAATTTATATAAGCTATGATTCTGTAGATAATTTTGTTAATGATTTACAAAAGTATGAAATCCTTAAATTAGAAAATGAAAAATTAGGAATATTAAAATATCTTAATTTATTTTAAAAAAATAGGATAATATTTGTCTATACATTATAAAACTTAATAAGAAAATCTATTCAAAAAAATTACTTTTAAAATTAAAACCACTGTCTATCAATTTTTTAGGAAAAGTATTTCTACTTTTCAAAAGAAGTTCTGTTTCCGTTTTTAGAAAAATAGACATTATTTCTAATAGCCAAACTGGACTTGCAATTCCGAACGGAATTTTAATTTTTTTTCGTAGAGTTTTCATAAATTCTTTATTTGTGATAGGATTGGGAGCGGTAACGTTTACCGCTCCACAAATTTTTTCATTTTCTATTAAAAACTCTACTGCTCTGCAAAAATCATCTATATAAATCCAGCTCATCAGTTGGTTTCCTCTGCCTTGTTTACCTCCTAAACCCAATTTGGTAATGAGTTTCATTTTAGGAAAAGCGCCACCAGAATTCCCTAGAACAATAGAAGTTCTCAATGCGATTTTTCTGATGTTTTCGTTTTCTATTTTAAAAAATTCTTGCTCCCAAGACTTACAAATATTCATCGAAAAATCATCACCAATTATCCCGTTTTCTTCTGTGTTGAGATGCGTTTCGGAATGAATATAAATGGTTGCAGAACTGGCATTAAGCCAAACTTTTGGTGGATTTTGCAATGTATCAATCGCTTGTTGTAAAATTCGGGTAGAAAAAATTCTAGAATTGTAAATTTCTTGTTTATTTTTCTCTGTGTATCTGCAATCTACTGATTTGCCTGTAAGATTAATGAGAACGTCTGAATTTTCTAAAAATTCTGTCCAATTTCCAAAGGTTTTAGCATCCCAAAAAATTTCGTTTTGCTGTTTTGGATTTCTGGTGAAGATAATTACCTCGTGGTTTTTATTTCTAAAATAGGTTTCGAGTTCTTTACCTAAAAAACCGCTACCTCCTGCAATGATGATTTTCATAGTTTGAATTTTAATTAAAGTTTAGTTTGGTTTTAGTTTTCACCTCTATTTCAGAACCTTCTGCCAATAAAATAGAATGTGGTTTTTGGTTTTGTAAAAATTCAAAGTCAGTACCATAATTTTCTTTAAAATCAATTTGAATAAAAGAACTTAAAACTTCATAATTTTTCCATTTTGGATGCGTTACTTCATATTCAAAAGTTTTTTTTCCATTTTTTGTGTACCCAAAATAATGTTCTGTAATAAATTCAAAATCAGAATTTTGAAGCATTTTTTGCAGATTATTTTTTGCTATCAGTTTGATTTTATTATCCAAATTTTTACCCCAAGAATATTCTACAGCTATTTCTTCTGTATTTTCCGAAATCAGATGTTTCATTGGCAATGTTTCGTAATGTTCTTTGTAAAAAGTATTGGCAATGATTGAAAGAGCTTTTTTAGGAACAATTTCTTTGATAAAAACTACGCCTCTTTTCCAATGTTGGTTTTCCCATTTTTTGACATAAAATCGAAGATTTACTTCTTCGAAATTACGATGAAAAGGAACAGAAATGCCCAAAAGTTGAGTATTTAAAAACATAAAGCCCACAACACTTATTAAACATTTTCCGTCCCAAAAATCTAGCTCTACTCCGTTTGGAAGGTATTTTTCTAAAATTTCTGGATTTACTTCGTAATTGATAATGGCTAATTTTCGCCATTCTGCGGTGAGGAAATTCATCATTAGTTTATTTTGAATAAATTGCAAAAATTAATAGTGCTAAAGTCAGTCTGAAAATCAACCAAGAGAAAGTAGGTAAAAATCCTAATTTTAAGATTTTGCATCTTCTGAAATGCTCAAGAAACATTACTGAAACTACTAAAAAAAAGTAAACTCCAAAAAATAACTCATTGAAATTGAGAAACAAAGCAGGAATAAGCAATAAAGTTCCCAAAAGAGAAACCGTCATCATATTTCCTAAATAATTCCAAAAATTATCTTTTAAAAAAGATTTCAAAAATAGTGTTTGCCAAAAAATCTGAGCCAGACAAACACTTAATTCTCTATAAAAATTAGGGGTAAGATTTTGCCATAATTTCGGAGAAAATTCACTTAAAACAAACGCTGAAAAAACAGCAACAAAGCCAATGTAAAGAAGTCTGTATTTCAGGTTAAAATCAGGAACACAAGCATCTTTTTCAGTATCTTTTACAGAAGGAATAATCTGTTTTCTATTAAAAGAGACCAACTTATAAAGCTTCTGAAAAAACCAATACAATGGCTGTATTTTTGCAATTTTCACCAATAAAGGAAAAGAATTTCCGATAATGAGCAATAAACTGTCTAAACCATAAATCACCTTGTTTTCTTGATGATTGATGAGAGCAATCTCATTTCTCGATCTATTATAATCTAAAAGATTTTTGTCTTCCAAAGAAATTTCACAAAAAGCTTCTCTTCCGTTTTTGTCTAGCATTCCGGAACCGATAAAAGCCGATGAATAAACAGCGCACATTGGGCAATCTTTATCGTAAATAAGCGTGTGATTTTTAAGAGTTTTCATCATTTTAAATTTTAAAGATTAAACGCACTTCTCTTACTTCTCCCGAAGTAAAGCAATAAAAACAAATAAATAATTATATTTTTCATAATTATAATATTTTCAGTAATTTTTGAAAATTAATTTTAAATAAAAAAAGGATTCTTCCTTTTTATACTTTGTCAAAGTTTTTGCGAAGCAAAGGAATCTTTGACAAAGTTTTTATTTTAACAAATTAGTAATTTTCCCAACCAACCAATGATCATCACTCTTAATCGCTAAATCCAATATATTATTGATTTTTTGTGTAACAGAAGAAAAATCTTCCATCAATTTGATGAATTCTTTGGCTTCATTAGAATCGTTGTCTTCTATATTTTTAAGTTCTTCTAAAAACGCAACAACAGGTTCTATTTCTCTTTTTCTGCGTTCTTTTGTGATTTGTTTAAAAAGATACCAAACATCTTTATCTGCAACGAAATATTCCTTCCTCTCTCCTTTTACCAATTCTTTTCTTACAATTCCCCAATTCATTAAATCACGCAAATTCATATTGGCATTTCCTCTGGAAATTTGTAATGCTTCCATTACTTCATCCGTAGAAAGAGGCTTATCCGAAGCTAAAAGCAAAGCATGAACTTGCGCCATTGTTCTATTAATTCCCCAATTGGTGGCAAATGTACCCCAAGTTTGAATGTATTTTTCTTTGGCTTCTTCTAGTTTCATAATTGATAAATAATTTTCTTTGACAAAGATAAATAAAATTTCTGAACTTTCAATAATTTTTGAAAATAAATTTAAAAAATAAACTGACATTTCTGTCAGCCTACTTTTTTAGTCATTAATTTTTACCTCTTTTTAAAGTTTAATTTATTAATTTCCAGACAAATTATAATTTTTAGAATTTTTTTTGAGGTATTCTTCTTCCTGAGAGTTTAGACCTTTTGTTGTAATGACTACTACTCCTTTTTTGGCTAGATTTCCGTAGAGTTTTTTGGCATTATCACCTTCTACAATGTTGAGAGAGGTAATTTTTCTCTTATTATAATTTTTAAGAAATTTAGCATCTGCTACATAACCGTCAACTATATAGAGCGGTTCTGAGGCGTGTTTTCTACTGATTTTAAAATCCTCATCATTGTTTACAACGTAATCTGAAAAACTTGGTTGTTCTGCCATTGCAGTAAGCTGCTCAGACGTTTTTTGATTGTTAATAGACATTCTAGAAACTTCTGCAGACTTATATTTTTTAGTTTCAATAATGCCTTCTGATTCTAAAGAAGTAGTATTTTCAACTACTGGCGAAGGTGCAGCTTTTGCTAACATTATTTGTTTATCATGATTTATTGCAATTTCTTTAGCCCTATCTGCTTCAGCATTACTATATGAAGATACATTTTCTTGATTTGAAATTTTAGAAGCTCCTAAAACTTGTGGTAAACTTATTTTAGTCTTTACGATGTTATCATTTTTTGATGTTTCATTCAAATGAGATTCTTTAATATTTTGCTTGATAGATTGGTCTAATTTTGCAATTTTAGCGCTATCTAAATTATTTTTAAAATTTTGATTATCAATTAATTCATTACTTCCATTTGAAGCAATATTTGAATAATTTGAAATTGTTTCTTTTTGATTAAAAAAGTACATTATTCCGAAAGTAAAAACTAATGATGCAGCAATAGAATATGGCAACCAAATAGGAATGATACGTTTTTTTGTTGTGTTTTCAACTTCGTCTAAACGATTTTCTACCTTTTCCCACACCTTTTCGAAAGAAGGAAAAGTAGTATTTTCTTCTGCCTTTTTACTTTCATCGCTGAAAAGTTGGTCTATATTTTTATTAAAATTTTCCATGTTGAGAAATTCTGTTTACACATTTTGAGTTTGTAATAGTTCTTGTAGTTTTTTTCTGGCAAAATTTACTTGAGATTTAGAAGTACCTTCGGTAATAGATAGCATTTCTGCAATTTCTCTATGAGGATAACCTTCTACAGCAAATAAATTAAAAATCGTGCGGCAACCTTCTGGCAAAAAATGTAGCAGTGCCAAAATATCTTTTTCAAAAGAAGATTCAGAATGTTGGTCTGCTAAATGCTTTTCTATAAAGGTTTCTTCGTCTATTGACACTAAGATTGATTCTTTTTTTCTTAAAGTTTGAAGGCATTGATTAACTGCTATTTTCTTTGCCCATCCTTCAAAAACTTCTACATTTTGCAACTGATCAATTTTAGTAAAAATAATGAAAAAAGCGTCTGCTAATGCTTCTTCTGCTTCTTCGTCTTTTTTTAAATATCTTTTGCAAACTGCATACAATCTCCCTGCAAACCGCTCATAAACTTGCCGTTGCGCCAGTCGGTCTTTGTTTTTAAGTTTTATGAGAAGTTCGTGATTCATAGGTTGCTTTTATAGATTAGATGCAGAAATAGAGAATAAGGTTGGAAAATATTTTAAAAATTTTAATAAAAATACAAAAAACCTTGCCAATAGAGGATTAGCAAGGTTCTAAATTTATACAATAACCCATCGTGCATTTGTAAAAAGAATTTAAATAATTGATAATCAATTAAAACGCAAAGGCACAAAATTAAATTAATGGGCTTAAACTAAATTAAGGAGCAATAAAATCAAATATTTTCATTTTTAACAAAGTTAAAAATTTGCGTCTTAAAAACGTAAGGTGTTAAATACTAATAATTTGCGAATTTGCGTTAAAATGTTTTCTATATACAAAACAGGTTATAAAATTAAAATTAAATTAGAATTTCGGGAATTTATTCGGATTTACTTCGTGGAAAAGCAAATACACTTTTTCTACCACATCATCTACAGATGGTTTTGAGAAGTAATCTCCATCACTAGCATAAGCAGGTCTGTGATTTTTCGCAGAGATGCTTAATGGTGCAGAATCTAGATATTTGAAACCACCTTGTTTTTCGAGAACTTGTTGCAACATATAAGCCGTGGCTCCACCTTCTACGTCTTCGTCTATGGCTACAATTCTGTTTGTTTTTTTGATACTTTCTAGAATATCGTGTTCAATATCAAAAGGAATTAATGATTGTACATCTATTACTTCCGCAGAAATCCCTAATTTTTCTAATTCTTCGGCAGCTTCGGTAACAATTCTCCATGTAGAACCATAAGTTATCAGAGTAACATCAGAACCTTCTTTGGTAACTTCTACCTTACCAACAGGAACGGTGAATTCTCCCAAATTATCTGGCTGTTTTTCTTTTAATCTATAACCATTAAGAGATTCTATCACAATGGCAGGTTCGTCACTTTGGAATAAAGTATTATAAAAACCAGCAGCTTTGGTCAGATTTCTTGGCACTAAAACATTTACACCTCTTACTAAATTTATGATACCTGCCATAGGAGAACCAGAATGCCAAATTCCTTCTAATCTATGACCGCGAGTTCTCACAATTACAGGTGCTTTTTGTCCGCCTTTGGTTCTGTATTGAAGTGTAGCTAAATCATCACTAAGACCTTGTAAACAATAGAGAATATAATCTAAATACTGAATTTCTGCTATAGGACGAAGACCACGCATCGCCAAACCAATTCCTTGCCCTAAAATAGTAGCTTCTCTGATACCAGTATCAGAAATTCTTACACTACCGTATTTTTCTTGAAGCCCTTCTAAACCTTGGTTTACGTCACCAATTTTACCAGTATCTTCTCCAAAAACCAATGCTTCAGGATATTTTTCAAAAATTTTATCAAAATTATTTCTGATGACGACTCTACCATCTACTACTTCAGAATGGTCAGAATAAACAGGTTTTACTTCTTTTATATTGGTAGCCTTCCAAATAGATTCTGAGTGTAAGTGAGAAGAGTAATTGTCTGTTTCTATTTCAAATACTGTATTATAAATAGATTTCAATTGGTTTCTTTCTTCAGAATTAATGTTTCTAGTCCACAATAATGTTTTTCTTATCAAATGGAAAACATCTTTTTTACCCAAAGAAATTACTGATTTGAATTTATCAATCTCTTTTTTAATCTCAGGAATGTCTGTAGAAAGTTTTTCAATTAAAGGTAAAGTAGCTGTTCTTATATCATCAATACTATTTCTGTAATCTTCCCAAGCTCTTTTTTGACCATCTTTTACCGTTTTCTTTGCTTCTCTATCTAATAAATCTAGCTCTTCCCATGATGCCAATGTATGCTGCACTCCTTCAATTTCTATGGAATAATTTGCAATCCAACTTTTAAATTGAAGAAGACCATCGTGTTCTGTTTCCCATTGTAATCTTTCTTCAGATTTATATCTTTCGTGTGAACCAGAGGTAGAGTGACCTTGTGGCTGAGTTACTTCTTCTACATGAATTACCACAGGTACAGATTCTTCTCTTGCAAAATGTTCTGCTCTAGCATAAGCTTCTAATAATGAAGGATAATCCCAAGCCTTAACTTTTATAATTTCGCAGCCTTCTTTTTTTCCTTCTTTTCTTTGGAAACCAGAGAGCATTTCTGCCATATCTTCTTTAGCTCTTTGATTATGTGTAGGTACAGAAATTCCGTAACCATCATCCCAAATAGAAAGAATCATAGGAACTTGCATAGCACAAGCTGCATTTAGAGTTTCCCAAAAATGCCCTTCTGCTGTAGAAGCATCGCCAATAGTCCCGAAAGCGATTTCGCTTCCGTTGTTACTCAATTTATCAGAACCAGAAAATTTGATAGATTTAAAAACTTTAGAAGCGTGTGCTAGACCAAGCAATCTAGTCATTTGCCCAGCTGTGGGAGAAATATCTGAAGAAATATTTTTAATTTTGGTAAGATCCTTCCAAGATCCATCTTCGTTTAGGCTTCTTGTAGCAAAATGACAGTTCATTTGTCTTCCAGCAGAAGCGGGATCTCTTTCTAGAGAAGTATCTGCATATAGCTGCGCAAAAAAACTTTCTATAGTTAAAGCACCTACTGCCATTGCAAAAGTTTGGTCTCTGTAATATCCACTTCTGAAATCACCATTTCTAAAAACTTTCGCCATTGCAATCTGAGGTAATTCTTTACCATCACCTACAATTCCGAACTTAGCTTTACCTGTCAAAACCTCTCTTCTTGCCAGATAAGACATTTCACGTGAAATTCTACCCAGCTTATAATCTTCTAAAATTTGCTTTTTAAAATCTAAAAAAGTAACGTTTTGAGTTTCTATATAAGTTGCCTGCATCTTAATATTGGATTTCTACAAATATAAGAATTTTGTAGAATTAATAAAATATATTATTTTTTTTGAAAATTCCACAAAAAAAGGTGCAATAAATTTCTTATTGCACCAATTCTTAATTAAATATGAATGTATGAATGTGAATTCTTTTCTAATTAAAAATCCCTTCCGTTACCTATGGAAAGGTAACGAAAGAGAAAAACACAAATGATAACTATATTTCTACTTTTTAATTAACGTCTAATTATTTTGGAGGTCTTGCTCCTTCTCCATCAATACTCTCAGAAAAATAAACTTCATTTTCTACTGACATTTTTCTTACTATAACAGTATCCTGTTTTATAATAGAATTATTATCCTTTCTAGAAGCACTTACTTTTGCTTTAGCTTCTTGTAATACAGATAATGATTTTAAATCTTCTGAATCCATCATTTCTTCTTGTTGTCTGCAAGATAAAACCAATAATGATGAAAATGCTAAAAGTGCGAAAACAAATTTTTTCATATTATATATATTTATTATTTAAATTTGAAATCAAATAAGCTTTTAAATAAAGTAAATTATTTTTTGTTGTTATTTGATATTGCAAAGCTATAGTGCCCAACAATTTATTCCAAAAAAATAAACCGTTGTTTTACAAAAAATTACCGTCATTTCATAAAAAATGTATGGTTTTTTACAAAAAATAACAGTAATATTGTAAAAAAAATACAGAATCTACACTAAGGAATCTTTATTTTTCCTTTATTAATAGTACATGAAACCATTTTTAAGAATTTTCTTCATCATTTTCTTATTGCTGTCGAGTATTGTAAAAATATTCGCTCAAAATAATTCAGAATTGAATTTTTCTTATGAAGAAATTGAAAAAAGAATTGATGAATCGCATAATTCTAAGGAAAATTTATGGAAATGGATAAATCTTTATATAAAAAAATCAAAAATTGCAAATAATAGCGAAACTATTTTGTACTCATATAGATATGCGAGTAAATACAGTGAATATCCAATAAATTTTAAATATGCTGATAGTGCATTAATAGTTGCTAGAAAAACGAAAAATGAAAAACTATTAAGCTATGCTTATCTGAATAGAGGAACACTCTATATGGATGAAGAAAAATATAATAAAGCATTAGATGACATTCTTTTAGCAAACAATTATTCTAATGAATCAAAAGATAATTACACTTATAATAAAACCAAATATTACGTTGCTCAAAATAAAATATACCTTGGTTTATATGAAGATGCTAATACTGAATTAAAGTCTTGTACTCAATATTTTAAAGATAATTTAAATGCAACTAATTCCCTAGGTAATAATTATCCTATGTATTACTTATATTCTCTAATGAGTTATATAGATACAAATACTAAAATTGGAAAACAAAATTTAAATGAAGATTTACTTAAAGAAGCCTATTTATATATTGACAAAAATAATCTAGAAGTATATAAACCATATTTTGTTTCATCAGAAGGAACAGATGCTTTTTATAGAAAAGATTACAAACTTGCTATTGATAAACTCACAAAAGCACTTTTGTCATACAACGATTAATGGCCTCATCATACAGAAATTTATTATTTAGGGCTTTCATTCTGGCATTCTGGGAGAAAAAAAGTTGCTATAAAATATTTGGAAGAAATTGATAATGAATACAATAAAACAAAAAAATTAAACCCAAACTTTAGAACAGCTTATGAAATTCTAATTAAATACAATGATTCTATAGGAAATACGGAAAAACAATTAGAATACATTAATAAATTAATGGCTCTAGATAAATCCTATGAAAAAAACTATAAATATTTATATACCAGGATTAATAAAGAATATGATAATCAGAAACTTATAGAAGAAAAAAACAAGATTGAAAAATCTCTAAAGACCCAAAAAATAACCAATGTATTTTTGTTTCTTATAAGTTTATTGGTAATTGGCTTAATTGTCTTAAGATACAGAAAGTTACAAAAAACATACAAAGCGAGATTTGAAGAAATTATTGCACAAAGTGAGTTAAAAAAACATGATGATAAAAAAATCACTCAAAAACACGCCTTACTCACGAAAGAACAAGAAAACAAAGAAGATAGCCAGATAATTCCTGAAGTTAATGTTGCGGATATTACTCAACCTGCTTTTGATTATAACTTTTACAATAAAATACCTGGTTTAAATCCTATTTTCATAGAAAATATACTCAATCAATTAGAAGAATTTGAAAATGATAATAAATTCTTAGATACTCAAATTTCACAAAGACTCTTAAGCGAAAATTTCAGTACCAATGCTACCTATTTATCTAAAATAATTAATGTCTATAAGGGCAAAACATTCAATATTTATATCAATGACCTTAGGCTTGATTACATTATTGAATTCTTAAAAAATGATGTTAAATACCTGAATATGGATGTAAAAGAACTTGCAAGACTATCAGGATTTAGCAATACAGAAAACTTCTCAGATAATTTCCAAAGAAAATTTAAAATTAAACCTTCCTATTTCATCAAAATGATGAAAGAAAATATTAGTAATTCATAAAAAAACTTCAGCACATTTGTACTGAAGCATTTTTAAAGACTTACCTTAAGAAGAATAGATAATTTTTAATGGTTATTTTTTTACCTCTTTATTTCTTCTACAAATTTAACTAGTTAAACAGAAATTTAATAAAAACAGAACCGTTTTATCATTAAAATATACTGGGAAATTCTGAAAATCTTTGTAAAATAACTGTTTTTACAGAAGTCAAGTGCTAGAGTTAACATAATAATGAAAATCAACTAAATTTTTTAAATTAATTTAGTTTAAATTTATAAGAGAAAAAGGAATTCTAAAACTTCCTTTCAATCACATAATCAAGCATCAAATTCAGAGAATGTTTAGCTTCAGAATCAGGAAATTCTGCAAGAATGTTTTTCGCTTTTTGTTGATAATCTTTCATCACACCAATCGCATAGTCTAGACCTCCAGATTTTTTTACAAATTCTATCAATTCTTTTACCTTAGATTGATTATTGTTGTGCTTTTTGATGATATTAAAAAAATATTTTCTATCAATTTCCTTTGCCGAATTTAAAGTATAAATCAAAGGCAAAGTCATTTTTTGTTCCTTAATATCAATACCTACAGGTTTCCCGATGATATTTTTAGAAAGATAATCGAATAAATCGTCTTTTATTTGGAAAGCAATTCCGGTATAAGTCCCGAAATCCTGCATTTTTTTAGCCAAAACTTCATCTGCACCATTAGAAAGCACTCCTATTTCGCAACACGCTGCAATTAATGTAGCCGTTTTTTGGCGGATAATTTCGTAATAAACTTCTTCGGTAATATCTAGTTTTCTCGCTTTTTCTAATTGTAGAAGCTCGCCTTCAGACATTTCTCTAATGGTTCTTGCAATTACAGAAAGTAAATCATAATCTTTATGGTCGGTAGAAAGTAAAACAGATTTAGAAAGCAAATAATCACCTACCAAAACGGCAATTTTATTTTTCCATAAAGCATTGATAGAAAAGAAATTACGACGCTTAAAGCTTTCATCTACCACATCATCATGAACCAAAGTTGCGGTATGTATCAGTTCTATCATAGAAGCACCTCTAAAGGTTTTTTCGTTGACATTACCAATCAATTTAGCCGTCAAAAAAACAAACATTGGGCGCATTTGCTTCCCTTTTGTGGTTACAATAAAACGAGTAACTTTATCCAGCAAAGGCACTTTGCTCTGCATAGATTCATAAAACTTTTGTTCAAAAAGTTTCATTTCCTCATTAATAGGCTTCTTGATTTCTTCTACTATGTTTGACACGAGTGATATAAATGATAATTGATGAAAGAAATAAAATCTTACAAATATAATTAATTAAAACTATTTTTTTATTATCCTATGTTAGCAATAGAAAAAATTATTTTAATGGATGAAAAGGAATAAAATACAAACTTTGTTTTACTTTGAAAATAAATTTTGCAAAACTTTCATTAGAAATATAAATACCGTCTTTGTTTACTGCTATTCCTTCTACTTGCCCAATCGTAAGCGCAGAACCTAATTTGTATTTTTTTAATGGTTTAGAAAAAAACAATCCATCAGAATTTTCTTCAAAAATCATCATAAAAACTTTGCCTTTTTTGGTGTAACCAACTACATACAATTTCCCCTCAAAATAAGATGCATCCGTTACCACAAAACCAGTTTTATAAGATTCTACCTTAATAATAGATTGATTTTCTGCATTTTGTAAATTAACAATATAATGAGAAATATTTTTAGAAGACCACTCTTTGGTAAATAAATGAATGTTTCCATCCAAAAAAATCATCGCTTCTGCATCAAAATTATGATTGAGATAATTGGTTTTAAATTCCTTTTGATTTTGATAATTAAATAGAATTTTAGAACTATCTGTTGAATTTTCGATTTTATAAATAGCTAAATCTTTTCTATTCCCTGCATTGTTCCCAAAATCACCAATGTAAAGATTTTCTCCATCGTTGGTAATAGCTTCCCAATCTTTATTAGGAAAATTGGTTTGAAGTTTATTCAGAATTTTTCCTGAATTTTTATCAATTTCAAAAACTAAATTTGGATTTCCACCGTCATTAAAAGTATATAGTTTATCGTTAAAAAAAGTAAGTCCTGAAGTTTCTCTCAAAGAATCTGAAAGCGTGGCAATTTTGTATTTTCTTAAAGGAATTTTTTCTAATTTCTGAGAAAATGAGTAAATCGAAAATAGAAATGAAAGAAAAATGAAGAGTTTTTTCATAAAAAATTATTATTCCCCTGAATTTTTATTTGCTAATTGCCCGCAAGCTGCATCTATATCTCCTCCTCTACTTCTTCTTACCAAAACGGTAATTCCTGCTTTTTCTAATTCGCGAACGTATCTTTCTTCCGCTTCTACACTTCTATGATCGAATTTTCCTTCACCAATCGGATTGTATTGTATCAAATTCACTTTACAAGGAACTTGTCGGCAATATTTAATTAAAGCTTTTATATCTTCGTCACCATCATTTATTCCTTTCCAAACGCAATATTCAAAAGTAATTCTATTTTCCGTTTTACTGTACCAATATTGCATTGCTTCCATAATTTCTGTTAAAGGAAATTTGGTAGAAAAAGGCATTATTTCGTTTCTTTTATGTTCAATGGCAGAATGTAAAGAGAGTGCTAATTTTACTTTCAAATTTTCGTCAGCTAGCATTCTCATCATTTTAGGAATTCCAGAAGTGGAAACCGTAATTCTTCTTGCAGACATTCCGAGACCGTCTTCATCGGTAATTTTTTTGATGGCATCTACTACATTTTTGTAATTCATCATTGGTTCTCCCATTCCCATAAAAACGATGTTAGAAAGAGGTCTATCAAAATATAATTTGCTTTGTTTATCGATGAGTGCTACTTGATCTACAATTTCGGCAACTTCTAGATTTCTCATTCTTTTGAGTTTCGCCGTTGCACAAAATTCGCAGTTTAAGCTACAACCAACCTGCGAAGAAACACAAGCTGTAGTTCTGGATTCAGTAGGAATTAAAACCGATTCTACCATTAATCCGTCGTGCAATTTTACTCCGTTTTTGATGGTTCCGTCTTTTGATTTTTGTAATAAATCTACAGAAATTGGGTTAATGATGAATGCTTCAGAAAGTTTTTCTCTTAAATCTTTAGAAAGATTAGTCATTTCATCAATAGAATGTAGGTTTTTGCTCCACAACCAATCATAAACCTGTTTCGCACGGAAAGGTTTTTCGCCTATTTCTTTGAAATATTCGGTAAGTTGTTCTAAAGTTAGTGTTCTTATGTCTTTCATATAAAAAACTCTCGCAGATTCAGCAAATTTAACAGATTTTAATTCATCTGCAATATCAGCCAAATCTGCGAGAAAATTATTTTAAAAATTAATCTTAAAGAATCAACATTGCGTCTCCGTAAGAATAAAATTTGTATTCATTTTTGATGGCTTCTTCATAAGCTTGCATCACAAAATCTCTTCCTGCAAACGCTGCAATCATCATTATTAAGGTAGATTTTGGTGTGTGAAAATTAGTAATCATCGCATTAGCTGCACCAAAATCATAAGGAGGATAAATAAATTTATTAGTCCAACCTTGGTATGCAGAAATCTTTTTATTAGAAGAGACAGAAGTTTCTAAAGCTCTCATTGTGGTAGTTCCTACTGCACAAATTCTACGGTTTTCTTCCGCTGCTTTGTTGATGATATCTGCAGTTTTTTCGTCAATAATCGCTTCTTCACATTCCATTTTATGCTTAGAAAGGTCTTCTACTTCAATTGGATTAAAAGTTCCTAAACCAACGTGAAGCGTAACTTCAGCAAAATTAATTCCTTTAATTTCTAATCTTTTCATCAAATGTTTAGAAAAGTGTAAACCAGCAGTTGGTGCTGCTACAGCGCCTTCTACTTTAGCATAAATGGTTTGGTAACGCTCTGCATCTTCTGGTTCTACCTCTCTTTTGATGTATTTAGGAAGTGGTGTTTCACCAAGTTCAGTTAATTTTTGACGAAACTCTTCGTAGCTGCCATCAAAAAGAAATCTAAGCGTTCTACCTCTAGAAGTGGTATTATCAATCACTTCTGCCACTAGAGATTCGTCTTCTGTAAAGAAAAGTTTGTTCCCAATTCTAATTTTTCTTGCAGGATCTACCAATACATCCCAAACTCTGGTTTCTCTATCAAGTTCTCTTAATAAGAAAACTTCAATTTTGGCACCAGTCTTTTCTTTGTTACCATATAATCTCGCAGGAAAAACTTTGGTATTATTAAAAATGAATAAATCGTTTTCGTCAAAATAATCTATTACATCACGGAAAAGCTTGTGCTCTATGGTCTGTGTTTTTCTGTCAAGCACCATTAGTTTAGCTTCGTCTCTGTTTTCTGATGGGTGTTCTGCCAAAAGATGTTCTGGCAAATGAAAATTAAAATCTGATGTTTTCATTAAATCTTTTTTAAATTACGGTTTAAAAATTTCGAGCTGCAAATATACGATTTGAAAACAGGGGTTGTCAAGTGTTTTTAGAAGTATTTTAAAAAACAACAAAATTTATTGCAATTTTTCTAAAATAATGTACCACGATTTTAGTTTATCAAAATAGCTTAAACCTGCATTAGCAGGACTAGTAGAAGGTAAAACTATAATAGGCAATCGAAATTTTTTCCCTAAAATTTTCTGTAAATTTTTGTGAGATTTTTGTCCGTTACAAAAAATAGCTTTTATATTCGGGAAATTCTGGAGTAATTCTTCTATTTTGTTGGCTTCCTCGTTTCTAATTTCAGAATCTAGGCTTCCTTTTCTCTCGCAAGTGTCTATCACATCCCAAAGTGCAATGTGATGTTTTTCTAAAATTTCTATTCTCTGCTGATAGTTTGTTGTAAATTCTTCATTAAAAATCTCACAAATAATTTTCCAGAATTTGTTCTGGGGATGGGCGTAATATTGTTGCATTTCCAAAGATTTCACCCCAGGGATAGAACCTAAAATCAGGATTTTAGAATCTTTGTTGGCAATGGGAGGAAATGATGAAATTTTTTGCATTTTCAAATGTATAAATTTTGGCTAAAGCCAATCGAATTTTTGAATTAAAAAAACGGGCTAAAGCCCGTTTCTATTTTTAAATAAAATATTTTTAACTACCCCGTCAAAATTTTCAAGAAAATTTTACCACCCCTTCTTAAAAGAAGGGGAATCCTTAAAGCGTCTCTTTCAGCCATTCAAAGAATTCTCTTTGCCAAACCAAACCATTCTGAGGGTGCAAAACCCAATGATTTTCGTTCGGGAAATAGAGAAATTTGGTTTTAAGACCTTTTAGTTTCGCTGCTTGAAAAGCTTCTTGACCTTGTTCATAAGGAACACGGAAATCTATTCCGCCTTGAATTACCATAATTGGTGTATTCCATTTTTCTACAAAATTACTTGGGTTGTAATCTGTATAAGCCTTTGGTTGAGGATTTTGCCAGTAATTACCTCCTAAATCCCAATTGGCAAACCACAATTCTTCCGTAGTTCCATACCAAGATTTCATATCAAAAAGACCATCGTGAGCAATAAATGTTTTGAATCTATTTTCGTGAATTCCTGCCAACATAAATACGCTATAACCACCGTAACTTGCACCTACAGCTCCCATTCTACTGCCATCTACAAATGGTAAAGTCTTTGCAAAATCTGCCGCAGCTATATAATCTCTCATTGGTTGACCGCCCCAATCTTTAGAAATATCTTCGTTCCATTTTGTTCCCCAACCTGGCATTCCTCTTCGGTTTGGTGCTACTACGATATAACCATTAGCAGCCATTAAAGCAAAATTCCAACGAGTAGAGAAATACTGCGTTAATGCAGATTGCGGACCACCTTGACAGTATAAAAGTGTAGGATATTTTTTATTCGGGTCAAAATTTGGAGGATAATGAAACCACACTCCCATTTCTTTTCCGTCAGAAGTTTTCACCATTTTCAATTCAGATTTACTCGGTGTAAGATTAGCATAGTTTTCTTTATTCACCTGAGTAATTTGAAGCATAGTTCCATCTTTCAAATTTAATTTAAATAAATCTGCATTATGATTAATATCTGTTCTGGTTACAAAGGCAAAATCATTTTGAAAAGCTACAATTTCATTCACATCAAAAGCACCGTCAGAAATTTGATTCACTTTTGCATCTTTAGGATTTAGAGCAAAAAACTGTTTCGTCCCTCTTTTTGCAGTTGTAAAATAAATCATTTTAGAATCATTGCTCCACGCTACGTCTCCTACTACACTTTCGTCCCAATTTTTGGTAAGATTTGTTTTCTTTTTAGAAACCCAATCCATCACTACCACATCATTTTTATCGGCTTCATAGCCATCTCTAGCCATAGATTGCCAAAGAAGAGATTTTCCGTCTGGCGAAAATTTTGGATTCACATCATAACCCATCATTCCTTCTGTAATATTTTCTGTTTTACCAGAAGCTAAATCGAATGTATAAATATCTGTATTGGTGCTTGTTGCATATTCTTTTCCAGATTTTTTCTTGCAAACATAGAGCAATTGAGAAGAATCTGGACTCCAAATAAAATCTTCGCTACCGCCGCTTGGTTTTTGTGGGGTATCAAATTTTTGCCCATCTAATAAATCTTTCGCTTTAGAAACATCATCCGAGATACTGGCTACAAAAACGTGATTGTATTTTCCTTCGTTCCATGCATCCCAATGTCTGTGATTGAGGTCTGTATAAATCTGCGCTGTCGTTTTCGGCAAATCAGCATATTTATCTTTTCCTAATAATTTTTCCACTTGAACTGCTTTACTGAAAGCTACTTTTTTACCATCTGGAGAAATCACAATATTGTCTGCATCGCCGATCGTATAAAATTCTGCCCAAGACAAACCGTTGTCTTTAGAAATATAAATTTTATCTCCTTCAGAGGCATAAACTCCATTTTTGTCCCATTGGAAAATAGATTTTTTACCCAATAAATCCATTTTTAGGATTTGATTTTTCTCAAAATTGAGGTAAAAATTCTGTCTATTGGTTTTCTCTGTATTAAGGTCAACTTTTCCTACGGAATAGATAATTCCTGCGTGAGAAGGTTCTACAGCCGTTACCGAAAATTTATTGAGTGTCCAAAGGATTTCCGGGGTCATTACTTGTTGTGCTTTCATAAGGAAAGGCGCTGCTAGAGCGATAATTGTATGTTTTAATTTCATTTTTGAGGAATGATTTTTTTTGAAAGAGTAAATTTATCGATAATTTTTGTTTCCGCTTTCTAAAGTGTAGAAAATTTATTCACAATTTTTTCGATGGTATTGATATTTCTGCTGGTGAATTTATCTTTGAAGGATTTTTTACCCAAAATTTTACCAAATTCGCTGTCGAGAGTGTTTCCCTTTGGGATTTTCCAATAGAAATTTTGATTGATGATTTCCGCTTCTTCGTCTTCTTGATGATTTACTTTTTTGAATTCCTCGAACAAAATATCTTCGTCTCCGTTTTCGCAAATAAAACTATAAATATGAAGGGTTTCATTCTTTTGAAACGGTAAATTTTCTAGAATTTCTTTGACCTGAACATCCGATTTCAAAAACAAAAAAGCTTCATAATCAAAATGCTTTGAAAGTGCTTTTTCTAGTTTTACCCTTAATTCTAAAGGATTTTCTTCACTTTCGAATAAAATATTTCCTGTAGCTAAAATGCTGGAAACCTTTATCAATCCTTGTTTTTTAAAAAGTTCTACTGCTTCTGCCATTTTCATTGCAGTTCCTTTCACATTTACACCTCTTAGAAAAGCGCAATATTTCATATTTTTGGGTTTGAAGTAGTTTGAAGTAGTTTGAAATAGTTTGAAAAAAGATTAAAAAAATCAGAAAAATCCATTAAACTACTTTTTTTCATACAGATTGTAATCTGTTCCTGAAGGTTTTAAGCGATAAATTTTTTCTAAAATTTTATTATCCGATTGTAAATGGTCTTTAATCCTGAATTCCTTCAAAAGTTTGTAATTATTTTTATAGAAAACAGAATCTTTTCCGTTGAACAAATCGGTAGGAGCTAAAAGATATTTCGGTT
>ERZ650307.50-NODE-50-length-50306-cov-12.545064_pt1 | contig 50306 bp, 48 predicted proteins | sample MGYA00376243_ERZ650307 | MGnify/ENA primary metagenome ERZ650307 (study PRJEB26733, sample SAMN07839242) | wastewater metagenome | biome: urban; feature: artificial channel; material: waste water | place: USA: North Carolina | collected 2016-03-31 ... | reverse complement strand
GCTCTTCCGATCTTTCAATTTTTCTTTGTTGCTGCATTGACTCTAGTGAATACCACGAGAATAATCTCCCCGATTCTTCTTTAAAACTTTTTAAGAAGTCATTCTTATCGAATTGAGCATTATCCAATCTTTCATAAAGCTTTGTAAAGTGAGTATAATATAATGAAGAATAATTCCTATTATCTGACGACATATTCTACCTCGAAATTCTTTTAAATACTAACTTCATTATATCAAAATCTAACACCTTGTCAAATATTTTGACAAGGTTAAAGTTAATCTGGTGTTAATGAATTTAAACTCATTATAGGTGAGTTAAACCATAGAAAAGAACGCTTTCTAAATTTATCAATAAAACAGGAATCAAAAAGAAGAAAAGACAGGTCAACTATCTTTTCTTCTTTTTTATATGATGATAAATTCATCTCCCTAAACATCGTAAATCACAAATTATAATCCTTACGAATATCAGAAAACGTATTTTCCGCAGATTTTGTACGGCCTTCAAGCATATCTGTATAGCCTTTTAGAAGTTCAATATCCATCTGTTCAGCCGTCAGTTGACTTACCTCAAGAACTTGAGCTCGTGTTTGTTTCATATTGACTCTCCCCAACAGGTGAAAACTCCCCAATCAAAGCCTCAGCACATTTCAAGCCATCAATCGCAGCTGAAACAATTCCACCTGCAAAGCCTGCACCTTCTCCACTCGGATAAATACCTTTAGTTGAGACAGATTGGAAACTGTCCTCATCTCGATTAATTCGTAAGGGAGATGACGAACGTGACTCAACACCGGTCATTACGGCATCTGCCATGGCAAAACCGTGGAGTTTCTTATCCAATCCCGTCAGGGCTTCTCTCAAGGCATCTGTGATATAATCTGGGAATAAGGCTGACAAATCCGTTGGCTTAACGCCTAAAGAATAGCTTGGTGTGACACTTGCCATTGCTGTCGACGGTTGTTTCTTAAGGAAATCCCCGACTAATTGGGCTGGTGCTTGATAGGTGCTACCGCCTAACTCAAAGGCTTTCTGCTCTAACGCTCGTTGGAAGGCAATACCTGCCAGAGGATGATCGCTGCCAAAATCTTCCGGGAAGACTTGGACTAAAAGCCCGCTGTTGGCATTGTTTTGATTCCTTGCGTGTTCACTCATGCCATTAGTCACGAGGTGGCCTGCCTCAGATGCTGACGCGACGACAAGACCACCCGGACACATGCAAAAGGTATAAACACCTCGGCCGTTGCTGGCCTTATAGGTCAAGCGATATTCCGCAGCGCCAAGTCTCGGATGCCCAGCGAACTCTTTATACTGGGCACGATTGACGACTTCTTGCGGGTGTTCCACGCGAACGCCAACCGCAAAAGGCTTAGCCGTCATCTTCACGCCATCTGCATAGAGCTCGCTAAACGTATCACGCGCGCTGTGGCCAATCGCCAAAATCGCCTGTTCAGCCAAAATTTCTTCACCTGTCGTCAGAACCAAGCCTTGCAGCTGACCATCCGAAATCTTGAAATTTTTAACCTGCGTCTTAAACCGCACCTCGCCACCCAGCGCGATAATCTCCTTGCGGATATTTTTCACGATATCACGCAACAAATCCGTTCCGACATGCGGATGCGCCTTGTAGAGAATCTCCTCCGGCGCGCCAGCATTGACGAACTCCGTCAGCACCTTGCGACCACGCAAATCTTTGACACGACTGGTCAACTTCCCATCCGAAAACGTCCCAGCGCCACCCTCGCCAAACTGCACGTTCGACTGAGGATTCAGCTCTCCTTTGGTCCAAAATGCGTCTATGGATTTAACACGGTCATCGACGGCTTCGCCGCGTTCCAGAACGAGAGGCTTGTAGCCCATTTGCGCAAGGAGGAGTGCCGCATACATGCCAGCCGGTCCAAAACCGATAACGACAGGTCGGTGTGACAGCTTCTTAGTCCCAATTTTGGGATTTTTGTAAGTCAAATCCGGTGAGGGTGCCACATTTTTATACTTGCCGGTCAAAAATTTGCTTTCGTCTTTGAGCTTTACATCTACCGTATAAATAAAGTTGATTTCCCCACGTTTTCTAGCATCAATGGATTCCTTATAAATCCTAAAATCCAGAATATCAGTCGGGCGAATTTTCAGCTTTTTAGCCACTTGATTTTTGACCGCTGACATCTCGTCATGGATTGAAATTTTGATTTGTGTGATTCTTAGCATAGGTCTCTTTTCATTAATCAGTTAATTCGAACGTCATGACGACTGGATTGTGGTCACTTGATTTAAAGTCATTTTGAATGGTTTTGATGTTCAAGCTTTTGATATTTTCCGACACCAGAAAGCCATCAATCACGCCCAATGTAGAATGGTCACCATAAGCAGTTCCATTGCTACGGACTGAAGGGGCATTTGTTGGTGCAACGACCCGCAGCTTATGAGATAGTTTAGCCGTCGGAAATGGTTTCATCCAGGTCAGTTCAGGATGCGCCTCACCTGATAACACATGGTTATAATCCCCACCACAAATCACATAATCTCCAGCATCAGCATGTGCTTTCATATTGTCAAAAAGCTTGGTCAACTGTGCAGCCTGAATCACCTCATCTTTGATGAAAGCAGAAAAATGAACATTGTAAATAAAGAGTTTCTTACCATTGTCAACAGTTACTTCACTCACACTAAAGGCGCGGTCAAGGTCGAAAAACTTATTAAAATTCGTCTCTATCGGTAAGCTATAGCGTGTGGCTTGAGTCATCTGACCTTTGGATAAAGTCAGCAGACCTGACTTGGCCTTGCCAATCGGCTGTGTAACAGGATAAAACAAATAAGCAGAATGATAGTTGTTAGCAAAACTACTATTGTATTCAGGATTTTTAGTCCTGAAGAAGTCGGGCTGGTCTACTCTAAATGATCGATCACCCTCGTAGTCAACTTCTTGCAAGTTAACAAAGTCAGGGTTTTCAGACGTTAAAAGACGATGATCCTCTGTTAAATTTGCTAGGACATCTGCCTTTGAGCGCGCACGGACTTCCTTGCCACCATCCATAAAGAAAGTGTAGTCAGCAGGATAAGCACCATAACCAATGTTAAAGGTCATGATTTTATAGGCTTGATTGGCTGAAATTTGTTTTGAGTGCTCTGCCTTTTTAATGGGCAAGGTCTGCTTGTCAGGTAGGCGGTTATATTGCAGGTAAACGTAGGCGATATAAATACCTGCGATCAATATCAGCAGTACAAGCAAACTTAAAATAATTTTTATCATGTTTCTCATCCCTTTATTATACTAAAAAATCAGTTATTATGCGTGGTTGCTTTATATGATAACACAAAAAAACGCTTCAAGCGCTTCTTTTTAATATTTTCTAAACCGTTGATAGCGTGCTTCAACCAGCTCGTCAGTTGTCAGCTTAGACAAAGTGTCGAGTTCTGTGATCAAAGCTGCTTTCAAGATATCTATGGTGTTTTCTTCAGAGATAATCTTGTCAATCACGCCATTTTTAAGTAAATCTTTAGACGTGATCTTCAAAAGCTCAGCCGCTTCAGGTGCACGGGATGAATCTTTCCAAAGAATCGTCGCAAAACCTTCTGGCGATAAAATGCTATACATGGCATTTTCCAACATCCAAACACTGTCAGCAACTGCCAAAGCCAGCGCTCCACCAGAACCGCCCTCACCATTGATAATGGCAATAATCGGCACTTTAAGATCACTCATCTCTAGCAAATTGCGCGCAATCGCTTCACCCTGACCACGTTCTTCCGCGCCAGATCCTGGAAAAGCACCTGCCGTATTAATAAAAGTAATAATCGGACGACCAAATTTTTCAGCCTGCTTCATCAAACGCAAAGCCTTGCGATAACCTTCCGGATGCGGTTGACCGAAATTCCGATTAAGGTTATCTTGCAAACTCTTACCTTTTTGAATCCCGACAATGGTCACAGGACGTCCAGCAAGACTAGCAATACCACCAAGGATAGCCCCATCATCTCTGAAATTGCGATCACCGTGAAATTCGATAAAGTCATCGAAAATCTTTGTCGCATAGTCAAGCGTCGTCAAACGATCCTGACTCCGCGCCAACTGGACAATTTTATTTGCACGATCAGCCATTTGATTGTTCTCCTGTTCCACGTGTATGCCATTTCAAAATTTGACCAATTGTCGTCGCAAGTTCTGTGCGTTTGACAATCTTATCAACGAAACCATGGGCTTGCAAAAATTCAGCCTTTTGGAAATCATCTGGTAAGTTTTCACGCACTGTTTGCTCAATTACACGACGTCCCGCAAACCCAATGAGGGTTTGAGGTTCAGCCAAGATAATATCACCAAGCATGGCAAAGGAAGCTGTCACACCACCCGTCGTTGGATCCGTTAATACCGTCAGGTATAACAAGCCCGCATTAGAATGGCGCTTAACGGCTGCAGATATCTTAGCCATTTGCATCAGGCTCATAATCCCCTCTTGCATGCGCGCACCACCTGAGGCTGTGAAAATGACAACTGGTAATTTTTCAGTTGTCGCGTATTCAAACAAGCGCGTAATTTTCTCACCTACGACCATGCCCATCGACGCCATGATGAAGTTGGAATCCATGATGGCAAGGGCTGTTTTTTGACCCTTGATCACGGCAGTCCCAGTCAGGACGGCTTCATCAAGCTCTGTCTTAGCTTTCGCAGCTGCTAATTTGTCCAGATAACCTGGAAAATTAAGCGGGTCAGTTGTTTCAATCCCTGTAAACAATTCAGAAAATGTATCTGCATCTGCTACAAGGTTCAAGCGTTCCTGCGCTGAAATTCTAAAGTTATAACAGCAAAACGGGCAGACTTTCTCTTGTCCTAAATCCTTGGTGTAAATTGTGTGCTTACAACTTGGACATTTGGCGAAGAGTTCATCTGGTACTTCAGGCGTACTATTTTGCTCATTAAGACGCGAGCGGTTGGGATTGATGCGAATGTATTTACTTTTTTTCTTAAATAAAGCCATAGTCTTCTATCAATCCTCTTTTTTTAAGTAATTAGGTAAAAATGTTTCACCCAGAAAGGCTGTGTCGTAATCCCCTGCGATGACATGACGGTCAGAAATCAAATCGAGTTGGAACTCGGCATTGGTCTGTACGCCTTCAACTTCAAGTTCAAAAAGTGCGCGCTGCATTTTCATCAAGGCTTCGAAACGGTTTTCACCATGAACGATGATTTTCGCAATCATACTATCATAGAAAGGTGGAATCGTGTAACCTTGATACATGGCAGAGTCAACTCGTAAGCCAACACCACCAGCTGGCAGGTACAAGTCCGTAATCTTCCCTGGACTTGGCGCAAAATTGAACTTGGGATTTTCAGCATTAATCCGACACTCAATGGCATGGCCAGTAATTTTGATGTCCTCTTGGGTAATCTCAAGTGCTTCACCGGCTGCAATCTTGATTTGGTTCTTAACGATATCAACATTGGTCACAAATTCAGTAACTGGATGCTCTACTTGAATCCGTGTATTCATTTCCATGAAATAGAACTCACCAGTAGACTCGTCTAATAAGAATTCAATCGTGCCAGCATTTTCATAACCTACATGTTTAGCCGCTGCAACTGCCGCTGCACCAATTTTTTCACGTAAGGTATGGCCAATCGCAATTGACGGTGCTTCTTCAAGCACTTTTTGGTTGTTACGTTGCAAGGAACAATCACGCTCGCCCAAATGGACGACATGACCTTGCTCATCAGCCAAAATTTGCACTTCGATATGGCGTGCGGGATAAATCACACGCTCCATATACATGGCACCATTGCCAAAAGCGGCTTGGGCTTCAGCTTGGGCGGAGGAGAAATTCGGTAGTAATTCTTCTTGCGAATTAACTTTACGAATCCCTTTACCACCACCACCTGCTGAGGCTTTAAGCATCACTGGATAACCAATTTTTTGTGCCACTTCAAGGGCTTGCGTGGCATCATAGACTTCACCATCAGACCCTGGAATGACTGGCACATTGGCAGCTATCATTTGCGCACGCGCATTGATCTTGTCACCCATGGTATCCATGACTTGAGCAGAGGGTCCGATAAATTTGACCCCAACTTCTTCACAGAGATTGGCAAATTTTGAATTCTCACTCAAAAAGCCAAAGCCCGGATGAATAGCTTCTGCTTGTAAGGTCACAGCTGCTGAAATAATTTGATGCATGTTCAGGTATGAATCAGCCGCTTTAGCAGGGCCAATACAAACCGCTTCATCCGCTAACAAAGTATGCAGCGCTTCACGGTCAGCCTCAGAATAAACAGCAACAGTTTGAATGCCTAATTCGCGTGCCGCACGGATAATCCGCACCGCAATTTCACCACGATTGGCGATTAATATTTTTTTAAACATATCATTTCTCTTTTGTTAACGCCATGATGGCTGATTAGATTCTTTTTTACTTAGTTGGTAACCTTTATTCACCAATCGCAAACGTCAAAGTACCTTTAGCTGCCAACTTACCGTCAACCGTTGCTTTAGCTTCAACAACAGCGATTGGTCCACGGCGTTTGATGAACTTGGCATTCAAGATTAATTGATCACCAGGGACCACTTGTTTCTTGAATTTAACGCCATCCATGCCTGCGTAAAAGACCAATTTCCCTTTGTTTTCAGGCTTAGACAACTCCAAAACACCTGCAGCTTGTGCCAAGGCTTCCATAATCAACACGCCTGGCATAACTGGATACTCTGGAAAATGACCGTTGAAAAAAGGTTCATTGATGGTCACATTTTTAAGCGCTGTAATCTCGTCCTCAGAGTGTTCAATCACGCGGTCAACCAACAACATAGGATAACGATGTGGCAAGGCCTCTTTAATCTGATTAATATCGATCATTTGATGCGTACCAGTTCCTCTCCATATTCGACCATAGCTTCAGCTTGGACCAAGATTTCAGTCACGACACCATCATGCGGTGCAGGAATTTCATTCATGACCTTCATAGCCTCGATGATCAGCAAAGTCTGACCTTTTTTGACCGTCTCACCAACTGTGATAAAGTCTGATTTGTCAGGCGCTGGTTTAAGGTAAGCCACACCCACTAAAGGACTCGTCACAACATCGCCTTCGGCAATGGCAGCAGGCGCCGCTTCAGGTGCTGAAACGACTGCAGGTGCAGGCACTTCAGCGCTCTGAGTTTGTGGGGCTTCTGCTACTGCTAAAGGTGCAGCTGATGGCGCTGTTGCACCTTTATTTTTAGAAAATGCCAAGGTAAACTCATTGGTTGCGTAAGAAAATTCACGTAAAGATGAGCTATCAAATTGGCTGATTAAATCTTTGACTTCGTTAATTTGAATAGACATATGTGTTATTCACCCTCCCATTTCTTAAGGGCAATGACAGCATTATGACCACCGAAACCAAGTGAGTTTGAGATGGCATATTTGATGTCATGTTGTTTCCCTTGACCCAATACGACGTTGATGACTGATGTATTTTCATCCAATTCAGTCGTACCAGCGTTAACTGGTGCATATTGGTTGAGGATGGCTTGTAGGGTCGCGACGGCTTCGATACCGCCAGCGCCACCAAGGGCGTGACCTGTCAAGGCTTTAGTTGACGAAACCAAAACATTTTCATCATCGCCGAAGACAGTATGAATGGCAAGTGCTTCACCTTTTTCATTGGCTTGCGTTGATGTCCCGTGCGCGTTGATATAACCAACGTCGCTAGGTTGGATGCCTGCTTCTTCGAGGGCAAGTTGCATGGCTTTAGCCGCACCATAACCGTCAGGAAGTGGTGTCGTCATGTGGTGGGCATCATTTGTTGAGCCGTAACCGACGATTTCAGCCAAGATGTTAGCACCACGCGCTTGTGCGTGGTCTAAACTTTCAAGTACCAAAATACCAGAACCTTCACCCAAAACAAAGCCAGAACGGTCTTTGTCAAAAGGAATTGAGGCACGTTTAGGGTCTGTTTCAGTTGTCAAGGCAGTTAAGTTAGCAAAACCAGCCACACCAAATTCACAAATCGCTGCTTCAGTACCACCCGCTAGCATCACATCCGCATAACCATGTTTGATTTCACGGAAGGCTGAACCAATAGCATTTGTACCTGCCGCACAGGCAGTTACTTCAGCACGGCTCACACCATTTGCTTTGACACGCAAGGCCACATTACCTGTCGCCATATTAGCGATTGAAAGTGGTACGAAAAGCGGTGCCACGCGTTTAGGACCACGAGTCGCAAGACGCGCACCTTGTTCTTGAATCACTGGTAAGCCACCGATACCAGAGCCGATGATCGCACCAAAACGGTCATGGTTAAGATCTGTATCTTCTGGATTTATACCAGCCATATGCAAGGCTTCAAGCGCTGTATAAACAGCATAGAGACTAAAAGTGTCCATGCGTTTTTTGTCTTTGTGCACAAAGTATTTATCAAAAGGAAAATCTTTAACTTCACCAGCAACGCTAATCCCAGTCGCTGTCGCATCAAATTTTTTGATGGTGTCAATTCCGCTGTTACCAGCTTCAAGATTTGTCCAAAATTCTTCAGGGGTGTTACCAATCGGCGATGTAATGCCATAACCTGTAATAACGACACGATTTGTCATGTGACTTACTCCTCATTTATATGTAGATAAGCGCTCAGGATGACGATGCAAAATCCCTGCACCCATTCACCCAAAAGCACTTTTTCTTCTTAAATTTATTGCATGACCATGCCACCGTCAATGGCAATGGTTTGACCTGTGATATATTCTTGTGTTGCGACAAACAAAGCAGCCGTCGCGATCTCTTCCACGCTACCAAAACGTTTCATCGGAATTTGTGCTTTCATGGCGTCTTTCACTTTATCAGATAAGACAGCGGTCATATCACTTTCGATAAAACCAGGCGCAATGGCATTGACCCGAATATTACGGCTCGCGACTTCGCGCGCAACAGATTTAGTCAGACCGATTAACCCAGCTTTTGAAGCAGCGTAGTTGGCTTGCCCGGCGTTACCAATCAAACCAACAACTGAGGTCATATTGATAATCGCACCTTGGCGCGCTTTGGTCATGGGTTTCAAAACAGCTTGTGTCATGTTAAAAGCACCAGTCAGATTAATTTTAAGCACACGCTCAAAATCATCTGCTGTCATTTTCAACACGAGCTTGTCGGCTGTAATCCCAGCATTGTTAATCAAGACGTCAACACTACCAAGTGCGTCAGTTGCTTCTTGAATCATGCGTTTTGCATCATCAGCATCACTGACATCACCAGAAACACCGACGACTTGTACATCATACTGGTCAAATTCGCCAATCAGTTCTGATGAAATCTCAGAACGACCGTTGAGCACGAGGTTTGCACCTTGTGCGGCAAAGTGGTGGGCGATCGCAAGACCAATCCCACGCGTTGAGCCGGTGATGAAGACATTTTTATTTGTAATTTCCACTTTTTATTTCTCCAAAATTGTCTGTATACTCATTTAAGTAAAGAAAGTGTACAACATTTTTGAGATATTTTTTGTCAATTCGAGGCGACAAGTCGTAGGCGTACAGGTGTACGTCAAGATTTGTCAACGAAGAAGTGACGGAAAATAGCCAAAAACATTCGCTTTATTTACTTAATTGAGTAAACGTCGGTACATCTTCGACATGTGTGATACCAACCGTTTTATCGATTTTCTTCACGAAACCTGATAAAATTTTACCTGGCCCGATTTCGATAATATCTGTCACACCCATGCTAATCATCGTTTCAACAGAATCGTAAAACTTAACGGGTTCCATGACTTGACGTGTCAACAAAGCTTTGATGTCATCAAAAGCCATCACTTGTGCGGTTGTATTAGAAATCAATGGTTTTTCAAAAGGTTTGAATGCCACTGTTTCTAATGCGACTGCTAGTTTTTCAGACGCTGGTTGAAGCAAGGCTGTATGGAAAGGACCTGAAACCTTCAAAGGAATCATCCGTTTCACACCAGCAGCTGTTAAAAGTTCAACCGCTGCATCTACTGCTGCTACTTCCCCACCGATGACAATTTGTCCCGGTGTGTTATAGTTAGCTGGGCTCACAATCCCCTTGCTATTGAATGAAGCTTGCTGGCAAGCCGTCTCAATCACGTCAGCCGCTGTATTCATGACTGCAACCATTTTACCCGAACCTGTCGGAGCCGCTTCTGCCATGTACTGACCGCGTTTGGCGATGAGTCTCACGGCATCGGCAAATGGTAAGCTGCCACTTGCGACGAGTGCTGAATACTCACCCAAGGAAAGACCTGCGACCACATCATAAGCGATATGGTGCGCATCAAGCAAGCGTAAAATGGCGACAGATGTCGTCAAGATCGCTGGCTGTGTATACTTTGTTTCACCTAATTTATCGGCATCGTGATCAATCAGCTGACGTAAATCGTAGCCAAGAATTTCAGATGCTTCATCATAAGTTGCTTTGACAATGTCAAAATTATCATATAAATCGCGTGCCATACCTAATTTTTGGGCACCTTGTCCCGCAAATAAAAGACCCGTTTTTGTCATGCTATACTCCAATAATTACTGTGTTTACCAGCTACTGATGTCATCATCATGAATGGCATCAACAACCGGTCTATGTCATATTTTTTAATCCAACCATTTAGCAGAAGCTTTAATTTCTGCTTGGAAGCCATTGTACAGGTCCAAGATAATTTCTTCAACGGTTTCTTCTTTACGAACGAGACCGGCGATTTGACCCGCCATGACTGACCCATTATCAACGTCGCCATGAATGACTGAGGCTGGTAATTTCCCAGCGCCCATTTCTTCAAAGACGCTCAAATCAGGATCGACTTGTTTGAAGGCAGCCATTTCTGCTGCATCAAAGTCTTTTGTCAACTGGTTTTTAATGGCGCGAACGGCATGACCAAAATGACTAGCCGAAACGACCGTCGAAATATCTTTTGCTTTCAAAACTTTGTCTTTATAGTTTTGGTGGGCATTTGATTCTTTGGCTACGATAAAACGTGTGCCAACTTGAACTGCCTCAGCACCCAACATAAAGCCAGCTGCCATACCTTTTCCATCAGCGATACCACCGGCCGCAATAACAGGCAAATCCACAGCGTCAGAGACTTGACGGACAAGCGTCATCGTCGTTAATTGGCCGATATGACCGCCTGCTTCCATGCCTTCAGCGACAATGGCATCTACGCCAATCCGCGTCATTGATTTTGCTTGTGCGACACTAGCTACGACAGGGATGACAACCATGCCTGCTGCTTTGAAGCGCTCCATATATTTTTTAGGAGAGCCTGCGCCAGTCGTCACAACTTTAACGCCTTCTTCGATGACAAGATCAACGATATCATCCACAAAAGGTGAGTGCAACATGATGTTCACGGCAAAGGGTTTGTCCGTAATTTCGCGGATACGTCGGATATGACCTCTGATTACGTCTTTAGGCGCATTCCCACCACCGATGATCCCAAAGCCACCTGCTTTTGAAACAGCACCAGCTAAGTCACCATCAGCGATCCAAGCCATACCACCTTGGAAGATTGGATATTCAATGTTCAATAGTTCAGTAATTTTAGTTTTCATCTTATATTATATTTTGTTTTTAAAATAGTTTGATAATCAAACTATAGGGATAAAAATTTTGAGAACGTGTCACACGCTCTCAGAATTTTTATGGATTATTCAGCGATTTTAGCGTCTACGAATTTGACCAAGTCACCAACAGTGTTAAGGCCATCTTCAGTTTCGATTGCGATATCGTATTCATCTTCAATTTCGTTGATGATTTGGAAGATATCAAGTGAATCAGCATCAAGTGATTCAAATGATGTTTCAAGCGTGATTTCGCTTGCGTCTTTACCGAGTTCTTCAACGATAATTTCTTGAACTTTTTCAAATACTGCCATGATTAAATCTCCGTTTTTTCTATATATAGATGTATGGGACGCATGACGCCTAAACGCATTTCGTCCTTGCAATAAGATTACTTAAATTTTAACAACAAGTGTGCCCCATGTCAAGCCACCACCAAAACCAGTTAACACTAATTTTTGTGAGCCGTCTAATTTAATGGTGTCTGCATCAACCGCTTCTGATAAGAGAATGGGTATGCTGGCTGCACTTGTGTTACCATATTCCTGCATATTTTGTAGGAATTTACTGCGGTCTGTTTTGATTTTACGTGCCAATTTATCCAAGATTCTTGAATTGGCTTGATGTAAGAACAGGTAGTCAATATCATCTGGACTTAAATCAGCTTTTTCAAGACTTTCTAAAATGTTTTTAGGCACGTCGCGGACGGCAAAATCAAAAATCGCACGACCATCCATTTTCAAAAACAAGTCATCAGTTGTGTCTGATTTTGAAAAGGGTGACTTGGGTTGTGTCAGATTACTGGTCAAGCTCATGCCACGATTACCGTCAGATTTTAAAGACTCCGCTAAAATCATAGGCGTTTCGGATACAGCTTGGAGTAGAACACCTCCTGCACCATCACCAAACAAAACGCTTGTCGAACGATCTGACCAGTCAACGATTTTTGATAGGACCTCAGCTCCGATGACAATCCCGTTTCGGTAAGCACCACTGGTAATCAACTTATCCGCAACTGATAGGGCGTAAACAAAGCCACTACAAGCTGCAGTTAAATCGAAAGCAAAGGCTTTACTTGCCCCTAATTTGGCCTGGACAAGGCTTGCCGTACTAGGCATATTGCCATCAGGTGAAACTGTTGCAACGATGATAAAGTCAAGATCTTCGGCTGCTAGTGACGCTTTTGCCAACAATTGTTGACCGACATTGGCAGCTAAGTCTGATGTGTTTTCATCTTGAACGATGTGGCGTTGTCGAATCCCTGTTCGGGATGCAATCCATTCATCAGACGTCTCCATGATTTGACTTAAATCATCATTTGTCACGACTTGCTCTGGTGCATAGTGCGCAGTTGCCGTTAGTTTGGCAAAAGTCATTTAATTTCCTCCAAAAATGTGTGAAGATTTTCCAGACCTGTTTGTAAAATTTTCACGGAATCATCTGGTAGGTCTGCAACAAAGCGTTTGACCATTTCGCGGTGAAACTTACGGTGCAAGCGATATAACAATCGACCTCTGCTTGACAAGGATACATTTACCACACGCCGATCATGTTCACTGCGGTAGCGTTTAATGTAGCCTTTCTTCTCCAGTCGATTTAGTGACACGGTAACCGTGCCTACCGTTAACATCAAGTCTTTGGCAATATCACTTGGCGTCGTCATCTTGGCTTCACCAATGCTGTCAATCGTATGCATCTCCTTAATAGAGACATCTGAAAAACGAGATGTTCGTAAGGTTGCCTCCTCAATAATCAAAACATTGTTGAAAATATGAGTGAGATATTTATTTATTTTTGTATAATCTACCATCAACCATAGTCCCTTTCACGAATATCGTTTTGATTGTCAAGTTGTTTGACTATCAAATTATATCAGGATATGGTTTTGCTGTCAAGAAAAAATTTTTTCGAATAAATAGTTTGACAATCAAGTAAGTTTTGATAAAATAAGTTATATGGTTTAGCTTATCTAGTTATCGAAACCATGAAAAAATATAATCATGATTATATCTATACGAGGAAGAATAATGAAACTACCAGAACTTAAAATAGGCGAATTGACAGCGAAAATCCCTGTCATTCAAGGTGGTATGGGGATCGGTATTTCCCTAAATAGATTGGCGGGCACTGTGGCTGCCGAGGGCGGGATCGGGATCTTATCCACTGCCCAAATTGGTTTCCAAGAAGACAAATTTCAGCGCGCTTCTGTTAGAACCAACCTACAAACGATCAAAAAACAATTAGACAAAGCCCGTAGCTTTGCTAAGGGTGGTATTCTCGGTTTCAACGTCATGGTGGCGAGTTTCCGTTATGATGATGTTGTCAGAGCGACTGTTGAAGCTGGCGCTGATGTGATCATCTCTGGTGCTGGTCTGCCGATGAACTTACCAGATTTGGTAGGTGATGCCAAAACAAAGATTGCACCCATCGTGTCATCTGTTAAGGCTGCCAAACTCATCTTACGGAATTGGGCTAAAAAATATAACCGAACTGCTGACTTTGTCGTCATTGAAGGCCCTAAAGCCGGTGGTCACCTCGGTTTTAAAGCGGACCAAATTGACGAAGCTATTCTAGGCATGGACGATGAGGTCGTTAAAATCATCGCGCATGTTAAAGAATACGAAGAAAAATTCAATATGAAAATCCCAGTGATTTTCGCTGGTGGGGTTTGGGATCGTTCAGACATCGACCATTATATGGGGCTTGGGTGTTCTGGTGTTCAAATGGCAACGCGTTTCATCGGAACTCAGGAATGTGATGCACCAGATGACTTTAAAGACCGTTTCTTAAAAGCTACCGAAGATGATATTCATTTGACAACATCCCCTGTTGGTTTACCAGGTCGTGCTATCGATAATAAATTTACTGAAACCATTACCAACGGAGTTGCGGCCTACAAGGCTCAAGAGGCGCCTAAAACGCCGATTATTCCGATTGCTAAATGTTTGAACTGCTTGCAGCACAAACTCTGTGACCGCAAGACGATTCCTTACTGTATCAGTGAAGCCTTGCTGAATTCTGTGGAGCATAACACGGATATGGGCTTGATTTTCTCTGGGACTAATGGTTACCGGATCAACGAAATCACGACCGTTAAAGCGATTTTTGATGAGATTGCTGTATAAGGACATCTCTAAAAACCCAGATTTGCCACTTTTGGCTAAATTTTCCTATTGCGTCGTTATTACTTCGCACCTTGCAGTAGCAAGCTTTGTCGCAATGCCTAGCACTAGAAAAATTTAGCTCAAAAGTCATCAAAAGCAGTTTTTATAGATGCCCTTAATCAATACCTGACAAGTTTGTTCGCAGACTTGTCTTTTTTTACCCTTTGTCTAAAGCCTGAAAATTTGCTAAAATAAGACTAACACTCATCTACAAAAATTGAAGAATATATGGAGACGCTCATGCCAACTTTACAAGCCACTTTCTACGGTCACACTTATGACAATCCGTTTATGAACGCTTCTGGCGTACATTGTATGACAACGGCAGAACTTGATGCGCTCGCAGATTCAGCAGCTGGTTCATTTGTGACCAAGTCTGCGACGGCTGAGGCACGAGAAGGCAACCCTGAGCCACGCTATGTCAATGTTGATCTGGGTAGCATTAATTCTATGGGATTGCCAAACTTAGGTTTAGATTACTATCTTGACTACGCGATTAAGCGACAAGCCAGTCATCCAGACCAACCTTTTGTGATGAGCGTTGCCTCTTATCAAGGCTTCGATGAATATGTGACCAATATGCGCAAAATCCAAGAAAGTGACTATACTGGACTGGTTGAGTTGAATCTGTCTTGCCCTAATGTGCCTGGCAAGCCACAAATGGCCTATGATTTTGAAGATACGGATAGACTTTTAACTGAAATTTTTGCCTTCTATACCAAACCTTTTGGTGTGAAATTACCACCTTATTTTGACATCATGCACTTTGATAAAATTGCGGCCGTCCTCAACCAATTTGACCTCAAATTTGTCAACTGTATCAATTCTATCGGTAATGGCTTGTATATTGATGAAGCGACTGATACAGTGGTCATTAAACCTAAGGGTGGCTTTGGTGGTATCGGTGGCGAATATGTTAAACCGACGGCTCTTGCCAATGTCCGCGCTTTAAAACAACGTCTGAATCCAAGCATCGAAATCATCGGTACTGGTGGGATTTTGACTGGGCGTGATGCCTACGAACATTTGCTTTGTGGCGCTTCTATGCTCCAAGTTGGGACGCAGCTTGAAAAAGAAGGCCTTGGGGTTTTTGACCGCTTAACTAAGGAATTGCTAGCCATTTTAGAGTCGAAAGGTTATGCGTCGATTGCTGAGTTTAAAGGTAAACTTGGGACTTTGGACTAAGCATTATCAAATAAAAATTGAAGCTGAGATAAAATCTATTAAAAATAGGTTATGAACGACTTCCCATGTGAGTTGGAATCGTTCATAGCCTATTTCTTTTTTATTTTGTGATAAATTGTCAAGCAACATGAGTATTCGGATATTTCTGGGAAACAATACCAAAATGGTAAAAAATGTGCTGTTTTTGTGCGAAATCGGTATTCTTTCTGAGATACAGTACCATATCGGCAAAAACCGTTGATTTTGTGAGAAATTTAGATTTTTACGAAAATAAAATAAGGCTGAGAACTTTTGTCCTAGCCTTATTTTATTTTGTTTGAAATTCGCATTTCAAAGCTTTTCTTCTATAGAATTAAATATGAATCGGCACACCATCAGCAAGCTCACTTGTGTCCATGATTGCTTCACCAAGTGTTGGGTGAGGATGGACGGTCATTGAGATGTCTTCTGTTGTCAAACCATTTTCAATGGCAAGCGCAAATTCACTAATCAAGTCACTGGCACCAGGTCCAGCGATTTGAGCGCCGATAACAACGCGTGTTGCTTTATCACTCAAAATTCGGATAAAGCCTTTCGTCGCATTCATCGTAATGGCACGACCATTGGCTGCAAATGGGAATTTGCTGACCATGAAGTCTAAGTTTTTCTCCTTAGCTGTGTCAATGGTTTCACCCATTGTCGCAAGTTCTGGATCACAGTAAGCAACTGCAGGAATTGAAATCGCACAGTTTCTCATATCTTCGCCGGCAACGTTTGCTGCAGCGACTTTAGCTTCATAGCTAGCTTTGTGCGCAAGCATTGGGCCTTCAACGATATCACCGATAGCATAAATATGCGGTACGCTTGTTTGTTGACGATCATTGACAATGATTTGTCCGCGATCTGTCAATTTAACGTCAGTTGTATTCAAACCAAGTTCATCTGTATTTGGTTTTCTGCCGACTGAAACGAGACAGTAGTCTGCTTCAATTTCAACTTCTTTACCGTCAACTTCGTAAGTTACTTTTACAGAGTTGTCATCTTGAACCGCTGCTTTAGCTTTAGCATTAGTAATGATTTCTACGCCTTTTTCTTTAAAGTCATCAACAACAAAGCTATACATTTCTTTGTCAAAACCATTTAAGATGTGTGGTAGGCCTTCTAAAATCGTTACTTTTGAGCCAAGGTTGGCATAAGCACCTGCTAACTCACTACCGATGACACCACCACCGATGACAACAAGATGTTTAGGTACTTCAGGCAAGCTAAGTGCACCTGTTGAATTCACGACACGCCCTTTAAAAGCAAAGCCTGGGATTTCAATCGGACGGCTACCTGTCGCAATGATACATTTTTCAAATTCCAAAAGATGGCTTTCATCTTCAGAAATGACATTCACGACTTGATTGTCATTGAAACGTGCTTCACCACGGACAATATCAATTTTATGTTTTTTCAAAAGCATGGCAACACCACCTGTTAAGGTATTGACAACTTTTTCATTTTTCCATTTTTGTGTTGCTGCCCAGTCCAAAGTTGCGCCTTTAGACTGCACGCCCATGATGCTATCCATTTGGTGGTTTTGACTATAATAGGCATGACCTGCATTGATCAACGCTTTAGATGGAATACATCCGATATTGAGACAGACACCACCGATGGCATCACGTTCAATAATTGTTACTTTTTGACCCAATTCAGCAGCACGGATGGCTGCGACATAGCCGCCAGGTCCACTTCCGATAACGATTGTTTCAACACTTTTTGCTTGACTTCCTACAACCATTACATTAAACCTCCATCAGCATATATGCTGGATCATTAAGCATTTTTTTCAAGTCATTCATGGCGCTTTGTGCCAACATACCATCGATGAGACGGTGGTCGAATGACAATGATAATTTCATCATGTTGCCAACGACGATTTCGCCTTCTTCATTAACGATTGGCTCTTTGGCAATGGTGCCCAAGCCTAGAATTGCTGCTTCATTGACATTGATAACAGGGGTAAACCAGTTACCTCTTGCACTACCGATGTTTGAAATCGTAATCGTTGAACCTGAAGCCACGTCTGGTGTTAATTTACCATCGCGCGCACGGACTGCCAAATCAGCGATTTCTTTAGCGATCGCAAGGATTGATTTTTGATCCGCATTTTTAACAACTGGTACAAACAAGCCGTTTGGTGTATCAACTGCAATCCCAACATGGATACCTTCTGGGTAAACGATTTCTGATTTTGCCATGTCTACATGTGCATTCAAATCAGGGAAACGTTTCACTAATGATGCCAAAGCTTTGGCAACATAGGCCATGTAAGTCAATTTAACATCTTGTTGCAAAGCCACATCTTTAAATGTCGCACGGTGTGCCATCAATTTAGACACTTCAACTTGCTCAAACAAGGTTACGTGTGGGACATTTTGTTTTTGACTTGTCATGTTACGCGCAATCGCTTTTCTGATTGGCGTCATTGGCACGCGACCTGCTTTTTCAGCTGGTGCGCTGGCTGGTGCTGCCGCAACCGCTGCTGGTTCAGCAAGAGGTGCTACTTCAGCTTCGACTGGCGCAACTGGTGCACCAGTACCGTTCAAGGCATTCTTCACATCATCTAAAGTCAAGTTGCCGTGGCGACCTGTTGCCGCAACGGTAGTCAAATCAATGTTATTTTGACGTGCAAAACGACGAACTGTTGGCATGGCACGGACTTTACCAGCAATCACTGGTGCAGTCTTGCCTTCAACTGGCGCTGCTGCTTCTTGCGCAACTGCTTCGTTGATTGCCGCAATTGGTGCAGGTACAGCTGGTGCTGCTTCTGCTACGGGTTCGCTTGCTGCTGGTGCCGGTGCTGCATCCCCTGCAGCAGAACCTGAGCCATCGCCATCAAATTCGATCAACGGTGCGCCAACTTCAACGACTGTTCCCGCTTCAACGAACAATTTTGTAATTTTACCACTGTAGGGTGATAAAATTTCTTGTAGCAATTTATCATTTTGAATTTCTGCTATGGCATCATCTACCTTAATCGTATCGCCAACTTTGACTAACCAGCTAGCAATCTCCCCTTCGTGCATGCCCTCGCCAACGTCTGGCATCCGAAAAATTTCTGTCATTTTACTACTCCCCTATTATTCAAAAGATAAAACATTTTTAACTGAGTTAATCACGTCATCAACTTGTGGCAACCAGTCATTTTCAGCTGCACCGAAAGGATAAACACTATCTGGTGCTGAAACGCGACCGATTGGCGCTTCCAAGCTCATGATGAACCGCTCAGAAATTTCTGCCATCACAGCACTACCAATCCCTGCTTGACGTTGTGCTTCTTGCGCCACAACGACACGGCCAGTCTTCTCAACTGATTTGCCGATTGTTTCGATATCCAACGGGCTTACTGTCCGCAAGTCAATAACTTCCGCATTAATACCTTCTTTTTCAAGCATTTCTGCTGCTTTCATACAAACCGGTACCAAACCACCATAGGTAATAATGGAGATGTCTTCACCCTCTTTAGCAACGGCTGCTTTATCTAAAGGTGTTGTGTAATAGCCCTCTGGCACTTCGCCTTTTATTGAACGATAAAGTTTGAGGTTTTCTAGGTAAACGACTGGGTCATTAGATTCAATCGCTGATAGCAAGAGACCTTTCGCATCTGCTGGGTTACTTGGCATGACAACACGCAAGCCTGGTGTTTGAGCCATCAAGCCTTCCAAGTTATCCGCGTGCATTTCTGGTGTATGTGTGCCACCACCATAAGGCGCACGCACAACAATTGGGAATTCACGAGTGCCATGGAAACGGAAACGATTCCGTGCCATTTGACCTGAGAGTGAATCCATCACTTCAAAAATGAAACCGAAGAATTGGATTTCCATAATTGGGCGGAAGTTTTGTGTTGTCAAACCGATAGCCAAACCACCGATGGCACTTTCAGCCAAGGGTGTATCAAAGACACGTTCGTCTCCATACTTTTGATTTAAACCATCTGTTGCTCGGAAAACACCACCATTTTTACCGACATCTTCGCCGAAAATGAGGACATTTTCGTCTTTTTCAAGTGCTAAGTCTAACGCTTCTGTAATCGCTGCGATATAAGTTTTGACTGCCATTTATTTGCCCGCCTCTCTGAATTTTTCGATTTGTTCTGCTTGTACAAAACCTGGTTGTTCAAATGTAGTTTCGATAAATTCTGACACTTTTTGTTTTTGAACGTTATCAGCTTTTTTCACAGCGTCGTCGATTTCTGCATTCACTTCTTCTTTATACTCTGACTCAATCGCTTCGCTCCAGAGATTTTTGTTTTCTAGGAAGATGCGCATGCGGATAAGTGGCTCAAGTTTTTGCCATTCTTCGATAGATTCTTTTGTCCGGTAACGTAAAGGATCGTCACCACTCATTGAATGTGGTTCAAGACGGTCAGTCATCGTTTCAATAAGAACAGGACCATTTCCAGCTACTGTCCATTCACGTGCTTTTTTAGCTGCGAGGTAACAAGCAATGGCATCCATCCCGTCAACGACGATACTTGGAATCCCTGCCCCCCAACCTTTAGAGGCTAAGTGTGTTGCTGCTGTTTGAACCTTACGTGGTGTTGAAATGGCATAGCCATTATTTTGGATGATAAAGACTGCATTTGCTTTAAAAGCACCCGCAATATTCATTCCTTCGTAGGTGTCACCTTGTGATGAACCACCATCACCTGTATAAGTGTAGGCACAAGCGTCAAGTTGACGTTTTTTCATGCCAAGACCGATACCTGCTGCTTCGACGAACTGGGCGCCAATGATGATTTGTGGGAACCAAGTGTTGATCCCTTCCATCAAGTTACCTTCGTGATGACCACGGCTCCAGAGAAAGGCTTTGTAGATTGGGAAACCTTTGTGGATCATTTGGGGAATATCACGGTAACCTGGCATCAAGTAATCCGCATCGTTAAAGGCGAAACTTGTCGCTGTTTGACTGGCTTCTTGACCACGTGTAGGCGCCACAAAACCAAGTCGACCTTGTTTGGCTAACTTGACACTACGTTCATTGAGGACCAATTGTTTGATCATGCGTTTCATGAGTTCAACCAATTTGTCATCTGATAATTCAGCTGCTTCAAATCCAGCTTCGTCGATGATGTTTCCGTCTTTATCCAAGACGCTTAATTCTTTAAAGCTATCATCTTGTACTTGCAATTGTTGTTCGAAATTTAAAATTTCTAATGCTTGACTCGTCATTCTTTGCCTCCTATAATATAGTACTTGCGTGTTGTAGCTATCAGTCGTTGATGAGTGACAGCACTTCGTCATTTGAAATCGTACCGAAATATTTTTTATCTTGATTTTGAACCAAAATATTTCGAATGGTTGCTTCTTCAAATGGCACACCGATGAGTTGTGGGATCAATCTTTCAATATCTTCCACACCCAAGAAATCACCACCAAAGTGAATGTCTTGAATGATCCCTTGGACAATGTCTGCTTTAATGTCTAAGATACCACCTGCAAATTTTTCATGTGCATGGTAGTTAAAGGCAGGACTTTCACCGTAGTTCCATTCCCATGTTGAGAATTTTTCTTTTTCTAGCGTTTTGATTTCGTTTAATTGTGTTTCAGTTAATTGAATCGGTTGGTCTTGACCATTGCGGCTCAATTCATCTGTCAATGCTGCTTGAAAATCTTCTAATGTTAAGTCTGGCGCGTATTGTTTGATACTGCCGACACGACTTCTAACACTTTTAACAGCTTTCGAGATGAATTTTTCATCGCTTACATTCAGGACACGCACCATGGTTTCAACATCCACATCAAACATGAGTGTGCCATGATGCATTAAGTAGCCGTCTTGATAACGTTGGGCATTACCGCTGATTTTTTTACCATCCAAGACCAAGTCATTGCGACCTGTAATCTCTACTGGAATCCCCAATTTATGCAAGGCATCCACAACGGGCTGTACGAAAACTTTCCAATCCACATCTTCTGGCCTTGCAACCGGAATGATAAAGGTAAAGTTCAAATTTCCTAAATCATGGTAAACAGCGCCACCGCCTGTAACACGGCGGATGACTTCGATGTCTTTTTCTTTGACAACTGCTTCGTTGACTTCTTCATAAGTATTTTGATGTTTACCAACGATGACTGCATTGTTATTTTGCCATAAAGTAAAAACAGGTGCCTCAGGTTTTAAATGAGTCAGTAACCATTCATCCATCGCGATGTTAAATGGTGCGGTCCTGTTTTTATTTACAAAATATCGCATTAACTAATCCCCCTATTTATTTTGATTCCAAATACATTTACTGAGTGTCAGTCACCTCACCTTGTATGGTGTGATAACATTCCTTTATCATAGCCTTTCGGCATGATACCAGATGGTGATTTGAAATCGCTTTCCATATTCTATTATTCATTGTTTTCATTAATTTTTCAACTAATTTGACTGGAAATTAATCAACTTTTTTGTTTATAATGGAGATAGAACGAAAGAGAAGGCGGATATCGAATTGAATTTTACGGCGAGTGATGGTGTAACCCTAGAGTTTGCAAGTGTTGGCGAGGGTATTCCTGTTGTTTTTATCGCAGGCTATTCGGGACATGAATATAGTTGGTCTGCGCAAACTGACTTTTTGAGTGAACATGGCTTTCGTTGTCTTCATCTTGATAAACGAGGGCACGGCAAAAATGCGGATGTGATTTCTGGTCTGCGGATTAGTCGCCAAGCAAAAGATATCAAGGAAATGGTAGAGCTTCTGGAGCTGGAAAGCTATCATATTATCAGCCATTCGATGGGGTGTGGCGTTGCTTTTGAATACATCAGTTTATTTGGTGATCACGATATCAAGAGCGTGACTTTTATCGATAGCAGTCCCAAACCTATTAATACACCTGACTGGCAGCTAGGTATGTATGGCTTGACTTGGCAAACCATCACTGAGGCCAATACGACTTTGGCAAGTCTTTCTTTGATTAAAAAGAAAATCAACACAGATTTATTGCGCAAGATGATGCGGGGCAATCAAGTTTTCAAATTTGAACAAACCGAACCTTTATTACTCGACTTGCTCACTAAAGATTACCGAGATGTACTCAAACAGACGACAATCCCGATTCTATTTATCTCTGGTGAATTATCGCCACTTTTTCCGACGCAACTAACTGATTATTATGTGCAGACAGCCAAACACGCGAAAAGCTTTCTCGCTAAAGGCTCTGGTCATCTACCCTACGCAGAAAGTCCTGATGAAACCAATGAGGTCTTGCTAGCTTTCTTGCGGGAAAATGGCGGCAGTGAGTTTTAAAGTTCATCAACCTATCAAAATCATGTGGGCATGACTGCCGACATGATTTTGATTATCGCTCATATAATATTTTGCTATAGCTAATACAATTTTTTGCTACTGCTCGTGCAAATATCACAAGCAAAAAAGATAGCCTACCCTTTACGGTAAGCTATCTCAGAGAGGTTTGATACAGTATTCATCATTTAGCAAATCAGCTTAACCTACTACTCACGCGCTTTGGCAAAGAGTTGCCCGAGTTTGAGCCAAGACAGGAGACTTGTCACCGCAACGAGAAGCAAGCCAATCAAGAGCTGTAAGGACTCTTGTCTTTCGCCCGTTCTTGGTAACGGTGTCCCTGTGGTCGGTAATAGCGTACCAGCCACGGGTAGCGGTGTTCCTGTTGTTGGCGTGCCGATGTGTAAGTCTGGTTTTTGAACAGTTGCTTTGTAAACGAAAGTAAAGGTTTGCGCTTTGTCTGTGACGACCGTATTGACTTGACGACTGAGAGAAATTAGCTCATAACCTGCAATCATAGGGGCTGAACTTGCCACCGTATCCCCGATTTTTCCTGTCAAAACAAGTGAGGTTTTAAGTTCCTTACCGCCTTGGTCGACATAGCGGATAGTTATCGGTGCTGGCTTCGCTTCTTCCGCAATGATTGTCGCTGTCGTTTCTGCTGTCACTTCTCTAACGCCAGCTCTCGCCAATAACCGACTATAGGGAGCAAATCTCAGCGTTGGATTGACATTGGTAAACGTGACCTGATGGACACCCTCTGGCAATTCCGCCAAATCATCTGCATCATAGACCTTACCATCAATTATCGCCCAAAGCTCAGCGTCGACTGCTATACCATCTTCATCATAAAGCACTGCCGTATGATGTGTGTGTTGCCATGTGTAGGTCGTATTTTTAAGAATTGTCCGAACGATGGGCTCCGCTTCAATCCGTGTTTGATCTAATTTGAAATGGGCATAAAGTTTTTGGTCGCCCGTTTCAGTATTAGCAATAGCTGTCACTTCTTGGTCATTGCCATCAAACCAACCTAAGAAAATGTGGCCGTCTTTAGTCGCCGGTTCGAAATCAGGCACACCGACACCAAACGTATAGGTCGATGGGTTATTGGTGCTATTCGTGCCGCCATCTAAGTCATATTGAATTTGATAGGTTGCGGGTACCCATTGCCCGGTATAGTCGGCGTTTTGCGTGACAAAATTCGAAATGGGATTGTCCCAACCGGCAAAGGTATAACCGAATTGCCCAGTAGGAGTTTGACCGTTGTTAAATTCTGGTGTCAGACTACCATAGATGACGTGGTATTCTTCCTGACCGAAAGTCCCATGTGTCCCGGGACGATAGGTTATCCTATAAGTGTCCAGTATCCATTGGGCATAAAGCGTGTGATTGCCCGTGTTAGTGACAATGGTGTAAGTAGTAACTTCTGCACCACCCCATCGTTCAGTAGTCCAGCCGGCAAAGGTATAGCCGAAGCGATGATCAGGTACGGGCAAGGCACCATAGGGAGCATTAACATTGACAGGTTGAGAACCCGGATTAGCGGGAGCGCCAGCATAATTCAAATCAAAGTCGACCCTATACTCGGGTCTTGGCATGATTTCGAAGGTACCCGATATCAAGCTGATGTCATAGTTACGATTAGAGAAGCCGCCGATATTTGTCACCACAAGCGAACCGCCGTAAATGCCAACCGCCTCTTCGGTACCAGCACTAGGACGCGTCACTCTGTAGTCAGCAGGGGTAGGCGCCTCTCCGTTAAGAAAATTACGGGTCTCTAAAGTAAAACTAGGGTCGGTATCGCCATACACCTTGCTGGCATCATTTGCGATAATCTGCACAGGTCGAGGCGTGATTTGCAAGGTTCCCGGTACGAGTTGGATGTCATAGTTATCATTTGTATAGGTGCCGTTGGAGAAGATATTAATATCGTAAGTGTCAACGTTTCGGCCTGGTATTCGACTCATACGATAGTCAGTAGGGGCAGGTGCTTCGCCACCTAAGAAACCATCTGAACTAAAACTGAACATCTGATCAGGATCGCCATAAATTTGCGTCTTGTCATCCACAGTGATGGTCGCAAGTCTCTTGGTAATGGTCAGTTCTCCGGGGAGAAATTCCAAACGGTATTTCCAAGCATCGCCGCCTGCGAGTTCTAAACCACCTAAAATATAAGTCTGATAAGTTCCCGCATTGGCTCCTAAGCCGTCATAGTAAATCCCCATATCATCAAACCAGACATCGTCCCACGGGTCAAAACTACCTTCGACAACTTCGTAGCTATTCGGCTGAAATAGAATACCATCGTACTCCTTCCAAAGACTAACTGGTTTAACCTTGATTGTTCTTTGCGCCATCTGTGTAAAGTGGGCATAGTAGCTGGCATTCTCATGTGTGTCAGGGATATAATTCTGATCCCAACTCACGACGTTCAGCCCTGCTTCATCACTTGACCAGTAGCTAAATACGTAGCCCACAGGACCTGTAACAGCTGTTGACCCGTCATTAACACCAGCATAGTCCAGTGGGTGTGTCTCAGTATAAAGTGAAAGCTCCCCACCATGCTGATATGGGAAACCATCACGCACGGCATAGTAGTCAATGGTATAAGTTGGTAGTGTATCTGCCAACACCGTTGTCACGGGTGCCAATACATTAAACAAAAGACTTAAGCCTAGTAAAAATGATAGCACTTTCTGTCTAAATTTAGACGTGTGTTTGATTGTCATAGTAATCGCTCCTTCCAGTTTCTATTTATCTTTTTATCATAATCAACCTCTTTTTATACTTTATTTTAACATTTTTGTTTTTTTTTTACAATAAATAATAAATGAATGGTACTTATCGACATTGCCAACGCTCGATCTTGATTTTAGGTGCTAAAAAGCAGTACCTTATTCCCGAAACAATCGACAATCAGGTACTGCTTATTTTCATGGGTTTTTGGAAACTTCACATGCTAATCTATAGTATACTATAAGATACAAGCATTTATTAAATCGTATTGACAGTCAAAAGTTGATATTGTCCCCCTCGCAGTCCATGCTCACTAAAGATTACCGAGATGTCCTCAAACAGACGACGATCCCGATTCTATTTATCTCTGGCGAGCTACCACCACTTTTTCCGACGCAACTAACTGATTATTATGTGCAGACAGCCAAACACGCGAAAAGCTTTCTCGCTAAAGGCTCTGGTCATCTACCCTACGCAGAAAGTCCTGATGAAACCAATCTGGTCTTGCTTGATTTTTTACAGGAAAATGGTGATAGTTAAGTTTTAAGGTCTGTTAACAAAAAAAACAGCCATGATTTCTTGGCTGTTCATCAACGAGTGACATCATGTGGGCGTAACCGCTAACATGTTTTTTATGGCTTATACAATCATTTGCTACTATTCGTGTAAAACTTTTTTACTTCTCGTGCAGTTGGTTTGCTTCAAAAAATAGTATAATAAGATGGCAAGCATTTTCAATGATGATTCACATTCAAAAGTTTACATTGCTTCCTGTCACAGTTCCAGTGCTCCCCAGCTACTTGACAACTGTTTTAGGTTTGAGTAATTTGTATCTGAAAAGGTATCTTTTACGCTGTAACAACTTTGGAAGGATGAATCACTTTGATAAGTGCTTGTTTTTTGCTTGTTTCGCATAACATCATTCCTCTGTTCCTTTCATTACAACTTTAAGCTTTGTTATCACTGCCTACAACTTTAATTTTGTCTGCGACCAAAGCATAGACTTCTTTCATACCAGCTTCACCATATTTTTTAGGATCGATGACTTTGTCATCTTCTAAATTAGCACGCGCACCCTTGGTATAAGCAATCCGTAAGTCTGTCGCATAATTGACTTTGCAAATGCCGCGTTTGATTGCTTCTCGAACTTGCTCATCAGGTACACCGGATGTACCATGCAAAACAAGCGGTACATCAACGACTTGAAGAATTTCAGATAGGCGATCCATATCAATCTTAGGCTCACCTTTATAAATACCATGAATCGTGCCAACTGCGATAGCTAAAAAGTCCACATCTGTTTGTGCGACAAACTCCTTGGCTTCAGCTGGCTCTGTATAAGGGTTGTTAGAACCACCATCTAATTTATCTTCTTTACCACCAACTTTACCTAGTTCTGCTTCAACTGGAATATTATTAGGTTTGCAAGCATCAACAACACGACGACTAACAGCGACATTTTCATCAAATGGTAGATGACTACCATCAATCATAATAGACGTATAACCGGCATGTAAGGCTTGCATAGCAAGTTCAAAACTTGATCCATGATCCAAATGGATGGCAACTGGCACTTTCGCCATGTCTGCAATCGCTTTCACATTGGCGAAATACAACTCCAAAGTCGCATAGTCAACCGTTCCTGGTGTCGTCTGCAAGATAATTGGCGCATGCAAATCTTCTGCTGCCTTAACCGCAGCCATCGCCATCTCCATGTTCTCGATATTGAAAGCACCAACTGCATAATTACCAGCTTGGGCTTTCAGAATCATTTCTTTACTCGTTACTAACATATCTTGTTCTCCTTTTTTACTTTACTTCAGTAACCTTTATTTGACGGTAAAAGGTATCATAATTCGCCAGATTGACATGACCTGTTGTTGCTTCTTGGGCATTCAACATGCCCAGTACCATGGCTTTTTTCAAGTAATCTGTTAGAGGTTGCTTGTGATAAATGCCGGAAACTAAGCCTGCAACAGTTGAATCTCCAGAACCAACAGGATTTTTGACCTCTATTTTTGGAATATCAACCTTGTAAAATTTGTCGTCAGCTTTTACAAAAGCGCCGTCAGAACCTAAAGAAACAACAATGACCGGAATATCACGAAAGAGCTCCGACTGTAAACTGATTTTCAAATCCGTCAAATTCGTAATCTCAGGAATCCCTAAGAGACTTGCGACTTCTTCGGCATTTGGCTTGATCAGATACGGTTGATTAGCATGTTGAACCGCCGCTAATAAGGATGCCCCTGATGTATCTAAGACAACGGGAATGTTTTTTGCTTTAGCCATATCCAACAGTTGGTTGTAATAATCTGTCGGGGCACCCTTAGGTAGTGAGCCTGAAATTGACAAGACGGTTGCTTCTCTTAGTAGGGTATCTAAATCTTGATGAAATGCTACTAACTCGGCTTCTGATACTATAGGGCCACTTTCCAAAATTTCTGTCTGCTTGCCATCATGTAAAATGGCGACACAATTTCTAGTTTCTTCTGCTATTTTAGAGAAAGCAAAGCTAATGCCTGTAGCTGCTAAATTTTCCTTGATGAACTCACCTAAGGCACCACCAAGTAAACCAGTTGCAGTTACTGGATCATCGAGTTGATGCAAAACTCGGCTAACATTTAAGCCTTTTCCACCCGCTGTTTTACGGGCAATGTCACAACGATTGACCGTATCAACTTTAAATTCTCCTAAAGGATAAGAAATATCAATAGATGGATTCATCGTGATTGTAACAATCATTTATCACGCCCCTTTCATTTTTTATAAACAGATACACCATCTAAATATGTTTCTTCTAGGTCAAGCTTATCTGACAAAATGATGAAATCCGCTGCACGACCTAAACGAATACTACCGCAAACATGGTCAATGTGACAGCTTTTAGCTGGAACTTCTGTTGCCATATAGATGGCGTCAGAAACAGTTGCTAAGTCCCAATCGACCACATTTTTTACACCTTCAAACAATCGCAAGATGCTGCCTGCTAAACTGCCACCATTTTTTAAACGCGCTGCACCATCTTTAACGATGACCGGAAATTCTCCCAGGAAGTAATCCCCATCTGGCATGCCGCCTGCACGCATACAATCTGTAATCAAGGCAATGTTATCTGGTGTTTTCGCCTGAATCAACGCTTTAGCAGCAACTGGGTGAACATGATGACCATCGCAAATTAACTCTGCAACTGTTCCAACTGTTGTCATCGCCGCACCAACCATACCAGGTTCACGGTGATTTAGGCCGCTCATGCCGTTATAAGTGTGAACAAAAACTGAGGCACCAGCCTCTACAGAAGCTTTGGCTTGATCGTAAGTTGCATCACTATGTCCCAAGGCGACACTAACACCTTCATTAACGAGCGCTGCTGTAAATTTGGCTGCACCTTCTCTTTCTGGTGCAATCGCGATTTTTTTAATCATGCCACCCGACAAGTCTTGCCATTTTTTAAAGACAGCCAAATCTGGATCTGTGAAATAGCTTGGATTCTGTGCGCCTTTATGCTTTTCAGTAAAGAAGGGGCCTTCAAAGAATATCCCCTGAATTTTAGCGCCAGTCACTTCTTTATGATGTTGCCCAATCGTCTCACAGACTTCGTTCAATATCTCAACAGTTGAAGTCAAGGTACTTGGCAAGAAGCTTGTGACACCGCAGCTTAACAAGCCTTTAGAAATCGCTTCAAGTCCTGCTACATCATGATCCATCACATCATGACCATGATAGCCGTGAATATGCGTGTCCACAAGTCCTGGCGCTATCCATTTTCCGGTATAATCAAGAATTTCGCCTACTGGTTTTTCTTGGGTATAAGCACCGAAGACGCCGTCTTCAACTGCTAAGTACCCACCTGTCTCAACTGAACTTGGTAAGAAGAAACGGTCTGCATGTAGATAATATTTACTCACTTTAATCCCTCGCTTTATTTCTGCTGATTAGTTGTCAAATGAATGAATGGTAACACCTTGAACGACACGATTGACAGTCCCAGTCGCTGATGGCGTATCTGGTGTATTACCGACTTTAAGCGATGCTAGTAAAGAAACGGTTTGTGCAACGACGATACAAGGAAAGGCGCAGTAAGCTTCTGGCAAAAGTGGCAGACCTTTTTCAAATTCAATCGTTTCACCGCTAAAATCTTGTCCAACTTTAGGTTGGGCGATGGCAATGACTGAGTTTGCAATCCCATCTTGATCCATTTCATTTAAAATATCAAGGTCATATTGTCTAGAATAATCATCGTTGTTAACAAAGTCAAAGACCAGAGTTTTATCATTAATGAATGATTTTGGTCCATGACGGAAACCGAGTGAAGAATCGAAGATTGTCGCAACCTGACCAGCCGTCAATTCCAATACTTTGAGCTGAGCTTCACGTGTTAAACCAGCCAGAGCTCCTGTACCCAGATAAATGATTCGATTAAAATCACGGTTGATAATATCTGCAATTTCACATTCCCGATTGATGATGTCTTCTGCCATGGTCGCCATGGTCTTGACATAAAGTTGTTTGTTGGCATCAGTCGCTGTATCAAATACGAGTAAAGCCGTTAACATCATACAAGAAAAGCTACTTGTCATCGCAAAGCCCAAGTCAAGTGATGCTTCTGGTTGCAACAACAACAAGTTATGCTCATCATTTTCAGCAGCTTTTGCAAGCAAGCCTTCTTTCGCACAAGTAATCGAAATGTGTCGAATATTTTTGACAACTTGGTTGGCAATTTCAACAGCTGCGACACTTTCAGGACTATTCCCACTTCTGGCAAATGAGACCAAAATTGTCAAATCATCAGGTCGTAAATAATCTAATGGACTGCCAACAATATCTGTCGTTGCAATACTTTCGTAAGTAAAGTCTGAATCCCCTTGACGATTCAAGTAAGGAGTTATTGTATCCCCAACATAACAAGAGGTACCTGCTCCAGTAAAAATCACTCTGACTCTATCTGTCGTTGATGCCTTAACTTTTGCTAAGAATGCCTCAATCTCTGATTTTTGAGCCATGAAATTATCAAAGGCTTCTAACCACACTTTGGGCTGTTGTTTGATCTCAAGTGTTGTATGAATAGCGCCTAATTTTTCTAGTTCTTCTGTTGAATAGTTAAACATTTTCTTTCCTCCCTTGATTTGGTTCATCATGAGCTGTATCACACACCCATGCGAACCTTTGACTTTAAATACTTTAATTTAAGTATCATAGCTAGCATATCAGGCTATGTAGCACATGCCTTGTCTTTAGACTAGGCATGTAATTGTTGACTATGTGAATTTGACAATGGTAGTTGTCAAACTTATACTTCTTTTTTATGATCTAAGATGGATTGTTTTATACTTGAATTGGTCGCCTCTTGCAACACTTAGAGTGTACTCTATAATTTCATTTTTTGAATTATAGGTTGTCCTCACGAGATTTAAGACAGGTGTCCCCTCATGAATATCTAAAAATTCACTGTCATTAATTCGCGCAATTCCTGCATAAAATTCCTCTTCTGCCATTTTCACGATTTGACCATAATCTTCAGAAAAGATCTCATAGAGTGGTTTCTCTGCCAAACGTTCTTCTGTCAATGATAGAAATAGTTTCAAAGGCAGATAAGTCCTCTCCAGCATCATAGGTACACCATCAGCAAGTCTCAAGCGTTTAATCTTGATCAATTTTTCACCTAAAGGCACATTCAGTTTATCCGCAAAATATTTACTGGCTTCAACCACTCGATATAGCAATATCTTTGTTTCGGGATGTTTTCCCAAGGACTTCATCTGATCTGTGAAACTATATGCCCCTGATAAATTTGTCGCATGGTTTCGTAAATCAGAAACAAACGTTCCTTTACCATGTCTACGATAGATATAGTTCATCTGTTCCAATTCTTGCAAGGCTTGTCGAACAGTCGTTCGACTTACACCGTACTGGTCTACTAACTCTCGTTCTGAGGGTAGCAAAGAATCCGGTTCAAACTCGTTTTCTATTTTTCCTTTTAACAAATCAACCAATTGATCATATAATGGTCGCTTTCTATTTGATTTAACCATGTCTTCCTCCTTGTATGTGGTAGTTACCACTAACAAGATTATACTACATTTCACTTCAAAGATAAAAAGATATCAGATGAATATTCAAAAATATCTAATTTTAAGATAAAACTTCCATCAAAAGGAGCTGATGCCTATTTTCTGAAGACTCCCCCTCACTGGACGATTACTGTGGCCAAATTGTTGGCCAAATACCAAGACCTGAACCTAACAAGCCAAGAATGAGTAGCAAGCCAATACATTTAAGTGGCGTGAAGTTTTTCTTAGCCATCAAGAGATACAGCAACAAAGTCAAAGCCAATGGAATGATTTGTGGTAAAATACCATCCAAAATCTTTTGAATATTGATGGTAACTGGTACTTTATTGTAATCATTGTAAGTGATTTGATAATCACCTGTGCCTAGATCTTTAACTGAAGAACCTTCTTGTAACGTTTCTTCATCGCCATCGACATAGAGTTTTTCACCATATCTCGAAAGACCTTCTTTACTTACCACAGTCGTAATCGCTGTTGCTTCATTGGTTGTCCCATTTGGAATTTCAAGACCTAATTTTGTAGACCCGTAAACACATGTTAATGACCCAACGATAAAGATTCCCAAAATACTTGCTGCACGTGTAAATTCTTTAGCATTTTCTGTCAATACTGAAATGGCATTTGTGCCCAGTTTGTAGGACCAGTGCATTAAGTACCAGCGGATGGCAAATTGTGCGATATTGAAGACGAGTAGGAAGATGAATGGCCCGGCAATATTACCGTCAATCGCCATGTTTGAAGTGATACCAGCTGTAATCGGTACGAGTGTGAACCAGAAGAGGGCATCTCCGATACCGCCAAGTGGTCCCATAGCTGCCACACGGACCGCACGAATTGTTGGGATATCTGTTTTATTTTGTTCTAGTGATAGGATAATCCCCATAACAAAGGTTACTAAGAATGGGTGCGTATTAAAGAACTCCAAGTTATGACTCATAGATGCTGCTAAGTCATCTTTATTATCTTTGTGAATTTTTTTCAGCCCTGGCAAAATACCATATAACCAGCCAGCTGCCTGCATTCTTTCATAGTTGAAAGAAGCTTGCAAGAACAAGGAACGCCAAACCATTTTGTTTAATGTTTTTTTATCCAATGGTTCAGATGGTGTTAAATTTTGATAATTATCTGGAATGTTATATGCCATCTTCTTCACCTCCAAAATCACTTTGACTACCTGTTGTTAATTTGAATTTTGCTTGAATTTGATAATCCCAGAAAGCGACTGCAAAGCCGATAAATGCTAGGATAATGAGTGCTGGACCTGATAAGCTTGGTGCAGCCATAACGATGGTTGCCAAACCAAAGCCCATGAAGTAGAAGCCCCACATCTCTTTTGAAACCATTACTTTTAAAAGAATCGCAAAGCCGACATAGCGCATCATACCACCAGCAGCACCGAGGCCACCCATCAACCATTTAGGAATCGTATCTACGACTTGTTGACCAAATGTTGCACCACCGATAAAGAATAATGTCACAACGAGACCAAACAATGCACCAATAGCAGCCATAGCAAGATAGTTAATCTTATCAATTCCTTTTGTGTCAGCCTCATGTGCATAACGGTCTGCGACTGCCATCACTGGTGACATCAAAGAGAAGAGCAAAGTTACGGCATATTGACCCAATAATGAGAATGGAATGGCTGTTGTAACCGCCACAGTTGGTTCCAATTTCAAGGTAATGGCAAGTACTGCTGCCATGATCCCACCAATAACGGCATTAGGTGGTTGAGCTCCCCCAACCGGCATGTTACCGATGGTCATTAATTGATATGTCCCACCGACAATCAGGCCTGTCTGTAAGTCACCCAGAATCAAACCGACAACCATACCAGTAACGATCGGTTGATACAAAGATTCCAAGAAGCTAAACTGATCGATCGCTGCAATGAATGTGATGAGAAAAATGAGTAAAATTTGTAAAATGTTATAATCCATTTTCGTTTCCTCCTATACAAGGCGTTTAGAGCGTGTTATCACCCTCTAGTATATTCAACATAGCTAAAAGTTAAAGCGAAGATTTAACAACAAAATTTGACGATTTAGCCGTAGGCTGTCGCAATCACTGTTGTCAGAAGACACCTTAGCTAAACAACTTTTCAGAATCCTCAGCCGCCGTTGTTGGTACTCGGCGAATTTCAAGTTCAACCCCTTTCTCCTTGAGTTCTCTGAATGCTGCAATATCGGTGTCATCAACTGCAACCGTTGTTGCAACTTGTCGTTTTCCTTCAGCCATATGCATATTACCAATATTTAGTTTTTTGATGGGCACGCCACCTCTTACCAGCGTCAAAACGTCTTCTGGATTTTCGCAAATAATGAAAATCTTTTGACGCGGTGCTGCTTTGTGAATGATCTCAATCGTTTTTTCTAAAGTGAAATAACGCGTTTGAACACCTGCTGGTGCTGCCATATCCATCAAGCCTTGACGCGTTTTATCTCCAGCCACCTTGTTATTCGCGACTAAAATCAAGTTAGCACCTAATGTGCCGTTCCATTGTGTTGCAACTTGTCCATGAATTAAGCGATTGTCAATTCTTGTCAATAAAATATTAGGTTCACTCATCTTTTTATCCTCCTAGAGATAGCTTCTATTGCTTAAGCAACAATTTGTGAGATAGCGTAACGTGAGACTTCCATAATGGCACCCGATTTAATTTCAATGTCGAGCGTTTCTTTTCCAACCGTTTTAATCGTGCCAATGATGCCATTAGATAATTGAACTTTTTGACCTACTGCAAGTCCAGTATGTAAGTCTGCAAAATATTTCTTTTGCTTCTTCATTTTTGTAAAACTGAAGAGGTAGTAAATGATGATAAATGCGACAATAAAGCCAATTAAGGTGATTGATGATGCTAAGATTGATTCCCACATAATTAAATCCCCTCTTCCTCGTCAAACGTTTGTGTTTCAGATTCTTGCGGTAATTGTGCATGGACTAAACCAGTTTTCCCTGCTTCTAATGCTGACGCAATAAAATCAATTAAACTCTCCGATCCATAGCGTAGCACCATTGACTCTAACAATATTGGTAAGTTAACACCCGCGATGACTTCAACATCTTCAAATGCTTGAGCCTCGATCATTGCTGTCCGAAACGGTGTCCCGCCTAATAAATCTGAGAAGACAATCACGCCTGAGCACTTTTGACGTAGCGACAACATCGCATCTCGCATATCTTCAGAAAACGTTTCCAAAGATTTTTCTTCTAAAAAGCACACAGTTTCAAAATTTTCTTGTTGTCCTGCAATCATTTCAAGTGCGCCACCAAGTCCTGTTGCAAAAGAGCCATGCCCCGTCAAGATACATCCAATCATTTCACATTCCTCCTTCGTCATTCTTTCTTTGTTACTGATTACCATGTCAATCAATCACATGATGTTGATCTTGAGATAGTGTTAATGTATCAAATCTTATTCGTCATATTTGATTTTCTTTCAACTGGTACCTACCACCATACATCTCATTTATATGTTAACATGTCTTAATGTTGATGTCAATAGTTTTTTCAAAATAAATAAAACGTTTACATTTTTTAGCAAAGTGTCTTAAATTAGGGCATTTTTAGCCATTTATTTATCCTTTCTCCCAATAATCTATACTTTAACCGAATATTTGATCAAGAAAAAAACAGCCTCTCGACTGTTTCTCATTATTTAAAATAGATACTACTTACAAATTAGCACCAACATTTTCAAGTAATTCAGCAATACCAGCTGGTTTAGTTCCACCAGCCATGGCCATATCTGGTTTACCACCACCGCGACCATCAATAAATGGTGCAAGTGCTTTAACTAGATTGCCTGCTTTAATGTCGCTTGTTTGGCTTGCAACTAACAGATTTGCTTTCTCACCGATTTGCGCAACAAGCACCAAAACGTCTGAGCTATTTTTTTGTTTCCAAATATCAGCAAGATTGCGCAAAGCACCTGCGTCTGTAGCTGTGACCTTCGCTGCAATAAAGCTTGTGCCATTAGCCGTTTGTACATTTTGGAAGATTTCGTCAGACTGGGCTGAGGCGATTTTAGCTGACAGGCTTTCGACTTCTTTTTGAGCTGACTTGAGTTCAGCTTGCAAGTTTTCAACTTTAGCAACTGTTTGGCTAGCTTGTGGTGACTTCACCAAGGCTTGCACGTCTTTCAAAATTGCTTCTTGTGCTTTGAAAGCTTCAAAGGCTTGTTGACCAGTAACTGCCATGATACGACGCGTACCAGAACCGATGCCCTCTTCTTTGACAATCTTGAACAAACCGATTTCGCTTGTGTTAGCAACGTGCGTACCGCCACAAAGCTCAACTGAATAATCACCAATCGTCACAACACGAACAACCTTACCATATTTTTCGCCAAAGAGCGCCATAGCACCCATCTCTTTAGCCGTTGCGACATCCGTTTCAACCGTCAAGACATCAATGGCATTCCATATTTCTTCATTGACTTGACGTTCAATTTCAGCCAATTCGTCAGCTGTCACAGCTGCGAAATGCGTAAAGTCAAAACGTAAAAAGTCGACTTCATTGAGCGAGCCAGCTTGTGTCGCATGCTCTCCCAAGATATTGTGCAAGGCAGCATGGAGCAAGTGAGTTGCCGTATGGTTTTTGATGACACCATTGCGACGTTTTTGGTCGATAGCAAGCGTGTAAACTTCCCCTTCAAAAAGTTCAGTCAAAATCTCAACCGTATGCAAAGGCTGACCGTTCGGCGCTTTCTGCACATCCGTCACGTTCGCGACAACCTCACCTGCAGCATCCTGAATGACACCGTGGTCAGCAACCTGACCACCCATTTCAGCGTAAAACGGTGTTTCAGCAAAGATCACTTGGGCTGTTCCTTTAGCCGTTTTCACGCGCTGATCATCTTGGACAATGGCAGTCAGTCTTGACGCAAGCGTTTTTTCTGTATAAGAGAAAGTTGACGCATCCTCTAGGGCAGTCAAAACTTCTGACTGTTTATTCATCGAGCCACCTTTAACGACTGCTGCACGCGCACGGTCTTGTTGGGCTTTCATGGCAGCTTCGAAGCCAGCATGGTCGATGGTGAAGCCAGCATCTTCTGCCAACTCCTCTGTCAGTTCAACTGGGAAACCGTAAGTATCGTAGAGTTTGAAGATATCAGCACCGTCAAGTGTTGTTTTGTTTGCCGTTTTTAGTTTACCGATAACTTCGTCAAAGAGTTTGCTACCCGCATCAATCGTCCGCGCAAAAGTTTCCTCTTCACGTTTGACAATTTTTTCGATGAACTCACGCTTTTCCAAAACTTCTGGATAGTAAGATTGCATGATTTCGCCAACGATTTTAACGAGTTTATACAAGAAAGTATCTGTGATGCCAAGTTTGCGACCATGCATGACGGCACGACGTAGGAGACGACGCAAGACATAACCACGGCCTTCGTTACCTGGCAAAGCCCCGTCACCAATAGCAAATGAAAGTGAGCGAATGTGGTCAGCAATGACCTTAAAGCTCATGTTATCCCCGTAAGGATCGTAAGTTTTACCTGACAATTGCTCAATTTGACGGATGATTGGCATGAACAAGTCTGTCTCAAAGTTAGTATGCGCCCCTTGGATGACCGCAACCATCCGTTCAAGTCCCATCCCCGTATCAATATTTTTATGCGGTAGTTCTTTATATTCACTACGAGGCACGCTTGGATCTGCGTTAAATTGACTCAAGACAATGTTCCAGATTTCAATATAACGGTCATTTTCGATGTCTTCAGCCAGTAATTTAAGCCCAACATTTTCAGGGTCGAAAGCTTCGCCACGGTCGAAGAAAATTTCAGTATCCGGACCACTTGGACCAGCACCAATTTCCCAGAAGTTATCTTCGATTGGAATCAAGTGATCAGGTGACACCCCAACTTCAATCCAACGGTTGTATGAGTCTTGATCAGCTGGATAGTACGTCATGTAGAGTTTTTCTACTGGAAAGCCATACCACTCAGGACTTGTTAGGAGTTCAAAGCCCCATTCGATAGCCTCTTTACGGAAATAGTCACCGATTGAGAAGTTACCCAACATTTCAAACATAGTATGGTGACGCGCCGTTTTTCCGACATTTTCAATATCGTTAGTCCGGATAGCTTTTTGGGCATTAGTAATCCGTGGATTTTCAGGAATTACTGATCCGTCAAAATATTTTTTAAGTGTCGCAACACCTGAGTTGATCCAAAGTAGTGTTGGATCATTGACAGGAACCAAGCTAACAGATGGTTCGATCGTATGTCCTTTTGATTTGAAGAAATCAAGGAACATTTGGCGTACTTCTTGTGAGGTCATTTTTTTCATGTGAGGTTATATTTTCTTTCTATTCTATTAACTTGCTGAAGATGAAGCATTAGATCTTGCCTGTTGTGCTTTAACATAGTCGATGGCGATGACTAAGGAAATCACAGCATCTGCATATTGATCATCGAAAACATCAATATCATAAGTAGAGTTAATTTTTAGCCATCTCTGAGAAATTTGTGCCACCGGCACACTATTATGGCGGAGTTCAAACTCCATGTCCCAGAAATTTCCTTGCACTTCTAACCCGAAATGTTCAATCTGATAACGGGGTCTAATGAAGGAGAATTTTTTGGCAATTCGGAAAGCTGAACCATCTGCCATGGTCACATCGAACTTAGGAAAAATTTGAAACAGAACTTTCTTGATGCGAGAGACTTGTGCGCCATCAGGTTTTGTAATGGTAAACTGTTTAGGAATTTTCATAAAGCTACCTTGGACATAGTAAGCCAAGTTCCCAGCATTATCCATAATTTTAAATTTGCCACCGAGTGACCAGAATTTTTGTTTGATTTGATATTGTACCATGTCAACACCTCCTAAAGTATGTGATGCTTTTAACAATAATTCAAGAAAATACTCCACCGTAAGCAAGGGGCGCTTCAACGCGGTACCACCCTCATTCACGATAAAGTATCGTCTCAAGTTGTTTGATAGAGCAGGCGTCTCTGCTATCCTCAATTTTGTAGAAAAAGAGGAAATACTATGCACTTACCAAGTTTGACCGCTTTCACCACCGCTGTCTCTCTGTATCACTTGATTAATTATTTTTATTTAGACTTAGATGAAGAAGAACTTGTCACGGCTGCTTCATAAGAAGAAAAAATGTTTGAAAACTCTTTTGGTTTCACTTTGACATTATAGTCTTTCAAGTAGCTCGCAATAATGCCATTCACAAAAGTGGCATCATTTTGTTTATTCGTTGTGATGATGGTTTTAAGTTCTTTTTTATATTTTTTCCAATCAGTGCCTTTATCAGCGTTCTTAATCATTTTCACAACATAGAAAGAAGCGGCACCAGTTTGAGGATTGCTGACCTTAATCGGCTCAGTAGATGCTTCGCCATCTTTCAATTTGAAGGCTGCCGTTTTAACTTCGTCTGGAATTTGCGTGTTAGATGAATCAAATTTCATCTCGCTCTTCTTATCTTGTGCAGTTTTATCAAATGCAGCCGCATCATTTTTAGCATCTTCTACTAATTTTTTAGCTGCATCTTCCGATGTTTCTGATAAAACATAAGCTTCAACTGTTGGATGATAAGCTTCAAAGGCTGCTTTATACTCAGCATCTGTAAACTTGATTTTGCTCGTTACGACTTCTTTTAACAAAAGTTGTGAGCGGATAGACGTTTTATAAGAGCTTTCCGTGTAACCAGCTTGCTGTAAAGCAGCTGCAAAATTCGAACCAAGTGATGTTTTTTGGGCATCAAACTCTGCATTTACTGCTTTATCCGATACTTTTTTACCAAATTCTTTTTCAAAAATTTTGTTGAACGTCATGTTTTGCAACAAAGTCGCTGTCCCTGTTGATGGGTATTCTTTTGCTTCTTTATACAAATCAGAAACACGAATTGTGTCACCTTTCATCGTCACGATGTCAGAGTTGGCACCATCTTTACCACATGCTGCAAGTGTCACAGCTGCAAATCCTGTTACTGCGACTAAACCAATTTTTTTTAAATTCAAAATATTAATACCTTCCATATCTTTATAATACTGATTCATATTTGTTAAGGTCAAGCCTCAACAACCTTCACCATTATACCATAATTTCTGATAGAAACCTTAAATTAAACTAAATCAATCTGATTGGCATTTTTTCGAATCATCAACAGGCCATCTCCTAGTGGTACAAGTGTCGCTGTCAAGTCTGGATGTGTCAAGGTCGCATCAAACAGCTTGTGCAAACCACGATAGATGCCACGCTGATTCCGCTTAACTTCTTCGATTGGCTTAGCAACATCCCCACCTTGAAAGACATCATCAATCACGACAACGCCTCCGACCGACAGACGCTTCAAAATTTCCGGTAAGAAAACGATATATTTTGACTTGGCCGAATCCATAAAAGCAAAGTCATACCCATCAGGCAAGGCAGAAAGGACATCAATTGCATCACCCTCAATCACTTCGATTTGCTGGGCTGTATCATATTTGGCCAAGTTTTCACGCGCCAGAGCTGCCATTTCTGGATTCCGTTCAATGGTTGTGATCTTAGCATCTGGTGAGGCTTGCGCCATTAAAAGAGCAGAAAAGCCAATCGCTGTCCCAACTTCAAGGATTTTCTTGGGTTGGAGTGCCTGTAATAAAAATTGGAAGTAAACCACCGTTTCATGCGGGATAACCGGAATGTTTTCTGCATGGGCAAAGGTTTCAACCTCAGCTAAAAAACCTGTCAAAGCTTTTTGCTCTCCCCGCATCAAGCCGACGATTTCTGGCTTGACGATTGGTCTACGCATATTATGATTGGAATATTCATTGTAACTCTTAACCATGTTTCGCCACCAATGCTTCTAATTCTGTCAAGCGTTTTTCAAAAACTGCAAAAGCAGCAGTAAGATAATCAGCTGACGTCATATCAACACCCGCTTTGGCAATGACATCTAGCGGATAGTCTGACGAACCAGCTCGCAAGTAATTCAGATAGTCTGCCTTATCTTGCTCAGTTCCATTCACGATTTTATCTGCCAAGGCAGATGCTGCTGCAAAACCTGTCGCATATTGGAAAACATAGTAATTGTAGTAGAAATGTGGGATTCTAGCCCATTCGTACTGGATTTCTGGGTTATCACTTGCAGCTAGGCCGTAATATTTTTCATTTAACTCGGCATATTGTTGGTTTAAGAACTCGCTGGTTAAGACGGTTCCTGCAGCATCTGCCTCATGAATGGCATGCTCGAACTCAGCAAACTGCGTTTGTCTAAAGACAGTGCCTCTAAAGCCATCCAAGAAGTGGTTGAGCACCGCGAATCTCGTCTCATCATCCTCAACATCATGGAGCAAGGTTTCTGTGAGGATATTTTCATTAGTTGTCGAAGCTATTTCAGCGAGGAAGATGCTGTAGTCACCGTAGACATAAGGCTGGCTTTCGCGGGTAAAGCTACTGTGCATGCTATGGCCCATCTCGTGCACCAAAGTAAAGAGATTATCTAGCGTATCCTGCCAGTTGAGAAGCATGAAGGCGTTGGTATCATATGAACCACCTGAATAGGCACCTGAGCGCTTGCCTTTATTCTCCTGAACATCAATCCAGTTTTCTTCAAAGCTGCGTTTAACTTTTTCCAGATAATCTGGGCCGAAAATCGCAAGTGTGCCTTGAGTTTTAACGACTGCCTCTTCATAGGTAAATTTATAATCTGTCGTTGACAAAGGGGCATAGACATCATACATTTTTAGGTCATCAATTTTCAGGATATCAGAGCGCAGTTGGATATAACGGTGAAGCAGAGGCAGGTGGTCATTGACCGCTTGAACTAAAGTGTCATAAACCGCTTCTGGGATGTGGTTAGTGGACAAAGCCGCTTCACGTGCTGAGTGATAATGGCGTGTTTTAGCTGTGAAGTTATGGACTTTGACGTTAGTTTGTAGCGTCTTGGCATAGGTATGCTGATATTGTTCATAGATGCTATAGAGTGCTTGATAGGCTGCTTTTCTGACCTCACGATTCGATGATTCCATGAATGAAATATAGTTACCATGTGACAGCTGCACGTCTTGACCTTGCGCATCCCTAATCGTTGGAAAGACGATATCTGCATTATCTAAGATTTCAAAGGTTTCAGCACCTGCACCGAAAATCTCTGACGCACCAGCTAGTAAGGCTTCTTCTGCGCTTGACAAAACATGAGCTTTTCTGTCAAACAACTGCTCAAAGAAGTGCCCATAAGTTTGTAATTTAGGTTGATCAATGACAAACTGCGCAAACCTTTCTTGCGACAAAGTCATAAACTCAGGTTCATAGAAAGCAAAAACTTCACTAAATTTAGCATAGAGCGCTGTTACTTTTGCTTGATATTCTTGATAAAGACTAACCGTTGTATCCTGGTCATTTTTCATTGACGCATAGACATAGAGCTTTTCTACCCGTTGCATGAGCGCCAACTCCGTATCAGTCACTGCTAATAAATTTTCTGCAGAATCTGTCAGGGTACCAGCTAAGTTTCTAGCATCCTCTAGTGCAGTTAAAACCTCTGCGAGTTCCGCTTCAAAAGCCTCATCTGTTGCAAAAATTGTCGTCAGATCCCATTTATATTTTTCATCAATTGCTTCACGTTTTTTTACCATCGTAACTCCTATCCAGTTTATCTAGCGACCTCATATCAGACGCGTATTCCCTACTATTTTATCATAAAATCACATGAGATTCACCGTCACAGCCTTTTTTAGTACGATAATAAAAAACAGCTCCCAATTCGGACACTGTGCGTTCATACTATTTGACTTGGCAAAATGTTCTAGCTAATCTTGCAATGTCCTCTGCTGTCGAACAACAGCAACCTCCAATTAACTTAGCACCCTTTTGGTGCCAGCACTTAGCATCTGTGGAGAAAACCTGTTCGACACTGATTTCCTCTGACCAAGTTTTAGAGACAGCATCAAAGATAGCTCCTGAATTTGGGTAGGCGACTAGCGGTTTAGTCGCTGCCACAGACAAAGTTTCAATGACTGGCACCACTAGCTGAGGGCTGACACAATTAATCCCATAGGCAATGACGTTCTGATCCTGCTCAACAAGCTGCTGAAAGTCCGCCAAGTTGTCACCATTTGCCAAATGCGCGGTGTCTTTTAAGGAGACGCTGACCCAGACTGGAAAGTTTATGGCCGAGACGATGTCTAAAATCACGCGCAGCTCATCCAATCTCGGGATGGTCTCAATAGCTAGGACATCTACGCCCGAGGCAATCAAGGTCTTGATGCGACTTTCGTGAAAGGTCTTCATATCAGGAGACGAGAGTTGATAAGCACCGGTATATTCAGAACCATCTGATAAGTAAGCACCGTAAGGACCGATAGAGCCTGCAAGCCATTTGGCTTGGTCGCCTTTGCTGTCTTGCTTGGCCTTTTGAGCCAAGGTGACACTGTGCTTGATAAAGTCAATGGCCTGTTCTTCTGAATATCCGACATCCGCAAAACTCTTGACGGTTGCTTGATAGCTAGCGGTAATGGCGACGTTAGCACCTGCGTCAAAATACTGTTTGTGAACCTGATAAACGGCCTCTGGCTGATCAATCAAGGCCAAAGCCGTCCACAGACGATGGTTAATCTCAAGGCCCCGTTCTTCGAGCAATCGAGACATGGAGCCGTCAAGGATCACCACGTCCTGATCCTTAATCCACTGTTGAAATCTCATAGTTACTCCTTTTTTGTTTCCGATAAAATAGTTGATAAACGAGCGTTGTTAAAATTGTAAAGGGAATTCCAAAATACAAGGCAATCCGTTGATTGGGATCAAAATAGATACCGATCAATGAAATGGCGCATAAGATAATGACGAGCCAAGGCACAAGAGGATAACCCGGCGTCTGATACTTGAGTTCAGACAGTTGATGCTGCTTGATGAATGCTTTTCTAAATTGCAGTTGGCTAATGCCGATAGACAACCAGACAGCCACCACAGCAAAACCAGAAATGGAGACGAGTGCTAAATATACCGTATCCTCAGCATAGATACTTGAAAACAGAGATAGCAAGCCACCCGCAAGTGTCAAGATGAGCCCATTGACTGGTAAACCATTCTTGGATAAACGTGAAAAAGTTTTAGGCAGAGTCCCATCTTCAGCCAGCGACCAAAGCATGCGACTAGCTGCGTAGAGTCCTGAATTAGCCCCAGATAGAATAGCGATAAAAATAATGAAGTTCATGATATCACTAGCAAAGGGAATCCCTAAGTTTTGTAAAATAAGGACAAATGGACTTTCAGTCAGGGCTTTAGAATTAGCCGGAATGAGTGCACCAATGACAACAATCGTCCCAATGAATAAGGTCACTAATAAAAATAAGGTTCGCTTGATGGCTTTGGGTATATTTTTCTCTGGCTCACTAGTTTCCCCAGCCGCAACCCCAATCAGCTCTGTCCCACTAAAGGCAAAGTTGGCTGACAGTAAAACGATAAAGACAGCCCCGAAGCCGTGCGGAAAGATCCCATTAGCTGTCAAATTGTGAAATAAAGGTGCACGCGTCGCATGAACGGGCAAGACACCTGTAATGGCAGTAATCCCTAGAATCACAAAAATACCAAGTGCTACTACCTTAATCAAGGATAGCCAAAACTCACTCACTGAGAAAATTTTAACGTCCAAAACATTCAAAAGTAAGATAATCCCAGAAAAAATGGCACACCAGATCCAAATCGGAATTTGAGGAAACCATTTTTGTAAAGTAATCCCCATGGTGATAAATTGTGAACCTAAAGCGACCGTCCAAGTCAGCCAATAGAGCCAAGCAACCGTAAAGCCAACACTAGGATGGATATACTTTGACGCATACATATGCAAGGAAGACGTGTTAGGATGTTGGACAGATAGTTCCCCTAGACACATCATCACAAGCGTGGCAAGGGCAGCACCAATCAGATAAGCGATGATTGTGCCGATTGCACCCGCCTCCTGAATCAAGTAGCCAGAACTCAGAAAAATCCCAGTCCCGATCACCCCACCCAAAGAAAGTGTCACCAAATGTTTGCTACTCATTTTTCTCATAAAATGATTGTCAGTTTTCAATAATGAGTTCTCCCTTTGTTGTTTAATAGAAATCTAAAGCCTGATTTTTAAAGACTTACTCACAAAATCAACCAAAAATAATTTTGTCAGTCTATTCCCAAAATACATTGCATTTTCTTAGTATAACATCAAACTACAGGTCCTCGTCTTACCGAAAAACTATGACGGTCTTCAGCTTTTACAATCTCCATCACCTGTCTCAGCCCTAGCATAAAATCCCGGCGGATAAACCCCATCATCCTGCGGATAAGCCAGAAAATGGTGATAATAGCGACTGATATCGATTGTAATTTGACAAAAGGCAGGCTCGACAACGCCTTCGAACTGGTGCGTTAAGAGATTCAAGCCAATCGGATATAACTTAATAGGGAAGTTTTTGAACGTCATCAAATTTTGCCCATTCTGATAATACTTTTCTTGAATTTTCAACCATTTGGGATTCTGATAATAAAGCTGAGACCTGATAAATGCTGGAATATCTTGCGATAACTGGTCAGTCAATTTGGCTGAGCTTGCCGCAAATGGCGTTCGAAGCACCTCAAGTAAATTCCCTACATCGAAGGAAAATTCACGCTGTAAATAATGCAAACGCCCTATTAAATCTTCATGGCACAGATAGTTGAGGCGGATTTTTTCACGCTGCAAATCCAACTCCCAATAGTAAAAACCAGCATTCTGGGTTAAATAGAGTAACTGTTGCTTGAGTTGCGTCAAATGCTGACCCAACCATAAATCCTTTCCCATGAGCCAGAGGACGGTGTAGCCATGAGCTCGATAGGTTTCTGTCCGCTCACGCAGTCTCTGAATAGACAGGTGACTGCATTGAATTTCAATCGCAATCGTTTCATTAACCAGTAAGTCAGGCGTCTGCTGTAACTCAGGTAAAAAATGCTCGATTTTGACCTGCTCTGTTTGCTTGAACCAGTGATATAAACGTTTTTTTAAGGTTAAGTGCTGCAGGCTTTCGTTCTCCGAATAATATTGACAGGCTGCTAAATTTACGTGAGCAAAATGGGGCATTTTTACATGACCATTTTTCAAGCGTACCTGACTTTTGCAAGCAGGACAACGCAAAAATTGACCTACCAATTCAGTAAGGTCCGACTTGCTAAATTCTAGTAAATTGATGATTTGTTCTGCTTCATTCACTGCAACTAGCATTATCACCTCCTACTTTCTTATACGAAAAAAATCCGTGATTGCTCACAGATTTTTTTATCCATTACTTGATATGTTATTAGCTTACTTGCCAAGATTGATATAAACCATCCATAATCTTAACACCCGACAGTGTCATCTCTTTTGTCATCTTCGGACTGAGACGTTCTCCTGAAAGGATAAGCTCATTAACGTGTTGAACTTCGTAGACAAAATCACTCTCAAAATCAGCGTTAAGTTGGCGTTTGATGCCGCCATCTGCAAATCGGACGATTGCAGTTTTAGCACGCCAAAATTCTGGAATAATGAGTTTTCCTTTTGTCCCTTGGATCGTCATGACTTTATCCAATCCTACTTTAGTCGTCAAAAAGATGTTAATCAAGACACCGTTATCAAGTTTTAACAGCACTTTGGCCTGTGTATCTGATTCACCACTTTGCATATCGGCAATACCTGAAAAATCTATGATCTTAGCATCGAAAATATACTGTAGGTAGCTGATCGCATATGGCAACATGAAGTGTACAGTGCCACCCCCAGATTCAAGGTCGTTAAACCAGCTGATGTGGTCAATACTGGCATATGCTGTCACACTGTCAACAGCTAAGATATCACCGATTTCATCAGACTGCACAACTTCTTTGACCATTTGTGTTACTGGTAAGAAGACTGATTTTTGTGCTTCCATCAAAAATAGATTTTTCTCACGCGCCAGCTCAAAAAGTTCCTCTGCTTCAGCTAAAGTCAGCGTAAACGGCTTTTCTAGTAAAACATTTTTCCCTGCCAATAGGGCTTGCTTGGCTTCTGGAAAATGTCCTTTATTATAGGTCGCAATATAAATAACATCCAGCTCTGGGTCTGCATAAAGTTCAGCATGGCTACCATAGGCTTTAGGAATATTATGTTTCATTGCAAATGCTTGTGCCGCTTCCAAGGTACGGCTCGATACCGCAGCGACTTCACCATTATCCGTTAAGCGAACACCATCTATGAATCTAGGCACAACTTGTGCAGTAGATACAATACCATATTTTACTTTTTTCATGCTTATATTCTACCACTCTATATCATTACAAGTCAATAGACATCAAGAACGTTGATATATAAGCATTCTTAAATTTTACCACCTCAATAAAACTCATTCAATTTCAATCAAGGGCTAGTTAAAAGGCTAGTTAAAAGTTGTTAAATTATTGTCAGGCAAGTGGCTGTGTACCAACGATACACGGCTTTTTTTATGTCAACATTTTTCAACACAAGGGATTGTTAAAACGTGCCTATTTTGATGATTTTTATTGTGCGCGTGATATGCTAACAGTTTCAACTGTAAATTCATACTTAGAAAGGTCAACAATACCGTAAGCAATGGCAAAATCAAATAACACAACGTTAAACTTTCTAGCGTATGTTGTTTTAGCATATCCCGACAACTCGACAAGTTCCCACGAACTGAGTTCATTCGCTTTCATATATTTATTTTTAAGGTATTCGTTGTTTTCTACTCTCTCAACTGCCTGTTCTATCTTCTCAACCTTTTCGCCTAATTCTAGGTATCTGATAAGCTCTGGGCTTTCATGGCTGGTCTTGCTCGTCTTAGACGTTGACACACCACCATAATGTTGCGTGTGTGCCTGTGGCATTGATAATGTATAAGCTCTTTTTAAATGTCTATATCCGCTTAACACTCGTCTAGCTTGCTTTAATATCTTTTCTTGTTCTTCTTTGCTAATATCAAATAATTCAAACATTTGTGACCTTTCTACTTTGTGATTTTATATGAGGTTTTCTGAGGTTTTACATAATTATATTATACCATTTTATGGCTATCATCACGCGCACTATTACATTCTTACATAACAAGCTGTCACAAGCCAATTCATGGCGATATTAAACAGTTTAAACTGTCTTGTGGTAAATTATGAGGGTTTAACACAAACAACGCTTAAAACGCTTTATATGGGCTTGTGTGATGTCGCCTGTAAATAGCTAAACAGCTAAAGTGGCGGGCATGATAAAAATGTAGTATTTTTTAGTATTTTGATGTAATTTTTTGGGTGGGGGTGTCTTTGCCTTACATGTCCATGTATTTTTTATTTTTAAACTGGTTGCGAAAAACAAGGCTTTTTGTACGCATATATTAGGGTATGAAGCACCTATAAACGCTGTTATATAGCCATTCCATTCACGGAAAAAAGTTTTTCAAAATCTTTGTACATTTGGAAACAGCTACCCTAGTCGTTCCCTAAAACGATTTTATTATTTTGGTGTAAAGGTGGGGGGGCTGCTAAAAAATAATAAGCCATGATAGAATAGCCTAGTCTTTGTTGTGTTAAAACTTGCGCGTGAAAAAATGTGTAATGACTGTTGAATGCCATTGTATGGTGCGCGTGGGGTTGGTATGCCCCTATTGCTTTCAATCGCCTTGACTTGCCAGCGTTCTAAGTTCTTCAACCGTCAAATCTGCAAACGGGTTGTTTGTTGAAATGTTCCCGTTTATGTTGATGTCTTTCGCCAATGGATAGCGTTTCAGTATCTCAGCGCTTGCCTTAATGACTTGGTTAGTGTCTGGGTGCTTTTCTATAATCTCGCCCTCTGCTGTCGTGACTTGCTCTGTATGTTCTCCTCTTACAATCTTAGTCAGTATGCCAAGTGTCTCCTCTGCAGTCGCTATGGTATTATCAGATATAGTTTTCAAACGCTCATCAATATAGACTTTAAGGTCAAGTTTAGTCAAGTTCTCTTGTCCTATCTGTTTAGCCGTCTTTTTGCTATATCCTGCATTAATAGCGGACTGCGTGGCGTTTCCTGTTTTGATATACTCATCACAAAATTTATGTTGTTTTGGTGTCATCATATCCCCTTTCCGTTCATTTGTTTAACTTGATTATATCAAAGTAAAATACTAAAAGCCTAGTCTTTAAAGACTAAGCTATTATATTATTCGCCTAATTCAATGCCAATCATTTCAGCAATACGCTGTAAGCCGTTCATGTTCATGTCTGCCAAGTCTTGCTGTTTGATAACAGTGCCGTCTGTGAATTTTGGTACATGGTTAGGGTCGCCAGTGAACATGCTATCATTAAGAGAATAAAGCTCTTTGAGTTCATCAGCTACCGTCACAACGTTTTGGGGTTCGTCTGGTTCTTCCTTGTCTAGCTTTCGTAAATCTTCATAATTTTCAAGTGTGATGTCTCCACGTTTAAATTCTTCATACATATCGAGGTCAATGCCTAAATTATCGCAAAGATAACCTAGTGAATCATCAAACATTTGTAAGCGCTCAACCTCTGATAAGTCTTTGTCCTTTTGTGTAAATAGTTCTACAATCTCATTCAAAGCGCCAGCTAGTTTTAAATTAGTTTCAGTTTCTGCGTTCATTGTTTCGTTTTTTGTGTTAGTCATTTTTATATTCTCCATTTTTTTGATGTCAAGTTTTGTCAAGTCGTTTGAGTTAAATGCCTATAAAAGTAGGCTCACGCGCACCGTTGTTCATTTTTCTAGCTCCTTTCTATATTCTGGTTTGTTACCGTTGTTACCGTTCTATAACCGTTCTTTTTGACTACGGTAACAACTAAAAGCCTTGTGGTATATAGATTTATAGTACTTTGTTACTGTTGTTACTATACTTTTTTATATACTATAATAATTTACCTATATTCTGTTTTGTTCCCTTGTTCCCTTAATGTTCCCTTAATTTTTGAGTACGGGAACAGTTTTGTTTGTTGGTATATATAGCTTTATAGCTATTTTGTTCCCTTGTTCCCTTTCTTTTTTATATACTGAAATAATTTTACTAATATATCTATATATCACTAATTTCTGTGTGCTGTGGAAATTCTCACGGAGTTGGGCGATTTTTACGGGAACACGGGAACGGAATTGTCACGAGACTATATTATAAAAGGGATTGAGGGCGTTCCCTTTCTATTTTTTTACGGGAACACAAAGGGAACAAACCCGATTACGGGAACAGAATCAGCTTTCTTTTTTTCTTTTGTAACCTTTTACAGACTGTTTATGTTTTTCATCACTCCAATAAAATAAGGCTTTAAACTTTGGCAATTCCTCGGCACGGTGTAAATCTACCGCCCTATTAAAGCCCGCACTACTTGCCCGCTGTCGTGTCTTTTCCCACTCAGTTTTTATATGGTCGGGTAGTTTTAACTCAAATTCACGCTTACTAAATGGCTTTACTCCCT
>ERZ650307.49-NODE-49-length-50354-cov-7.870872_pt1 | contig 50354 bp, 47 predicted proteins | sample MGYA00376243_ERZ650307 | MGnify/ENA primary metagenome ERZ650307 (study PRJEB26733, sample SAMN07839242) | wastewater metagenome | biome: urban; feature: artificial channel; material: waste water | place: USA: North Carolina | collected 2016-03-31 ... | reverse complement strand
ATTTCAGGGGTTTATGGTGTGCCAGCATATTGCTGAAAACATAGGTTGGTGGAGGCGGGGGGAATTGAACCCCCGTCCGAAAGTCCTCTACAAAGCGTTCTACATACTTAGTCGGTCTATTTGAAGTCTTGCTTCCATTCCGCCGGCAGACAGGCTGTTTGGAAGCCAGTTACCTTAAATCTTATTCCGTGCCAAGTAACCCGACACGAAACCAGCCCATGTAAATAACGTTGCTGTAGGTTTTACCCTACGCAGCCCATCGGCCAACTGCTGCAACGGCAGGCCTTAAGCGGCCAGTGCGTAAGTTTCGTCGTTTGCGACTATTTAAGTTCAGTGTTTTACGGGAATCTGAGACCCCGGTATGCCCGCATCTGCTTCGCAACCCCCGTCGAAACCAAGATCGCCCCCAGATAGGAATTTTTAATTATACGCGTTTGGCCGGATAAATGCCACCGATACTTTCAGACGGCCTATCGGTTATAATGGCCGTCTGAAAAATAGGGCGGACAAGCTTATGTATGATGTAAACACGCAGGATGTGCGGCGCTTTTTTGCGCAGGTGTGGCAGCAGCGTATGCTGCCTTTGCAGCTGGATGCCTTGCAGCAAAAGGCGTTGCGCATTATCGAGGCGCACCCTGAATACCATCATTATCTGGATAATATTGAAGATTATTTGGAAAAAACGTGGACGCCTGAAGCTGAGGAAACAAACCCTTTTCTGCATATGTCGCTGCATATGTCGATACAGGAGCAGGCGGGCATTGATCAGCCGCCGGGCATACGCGCGGTGCATGAGCAGCTTTGCCGCCGCCATAATGGTGATTGGGTGCGGGCGGAGCATGAGATGATGGAGGCGCTGGCGGAAACGATTTGGGAGGCGCAGCGTTTCGGGCGCGGTTTGGATGTGAATGCATATATTACACGCCTGCGCCGGCTGGTGGGTTTGGGCCAGGAAGACAATGCGCGCATCAATCCGCATGAGGTGGGGCTGTCGGATAAAATCAGCGGGCGCGATTGAAATCGGTTTGGTTTTATAGTTGGTTTGATGATTATTTAAAGGCCGTCTGAAAGATTTGTTTCAGACGGCCTTTGTGTGTTTGTTGTTATGTTTATTGATAGAAATCGGTATCGATACTTGAAATATTAAAGCGCGGCGTTATAATTGTGTTTTACGAATTTTAACAATGAGAGAAGAAAATGTCGGATTTCAGAATTTATGGTGAAAGCGCGCCTGATTTGGTGCCGGATAGCGAGGGCTCGCCCAAGCTTTTGCGCGAGCCGCGCCGCTTGGCTGCATCGGCGGGTGCGGCTTGGATAGGGCAGGCTTGGGGGCTGTTTACCCGACGTTGGGGCCTGTGGGTGGGCATGTCGTTTGTGATGCTTTTGATTACCACCGTGGTGTCTATGCTGCCGCTGGTGGGCTTTTTGAGTAATTTTCTGACTTTGTTTTTTGCGGGCGGCATGATGCTGGCTGCGGCGGCGCTGGCGGAAAATGATGATTTGGAGTTTGTGTATTTGTTTGGTGGTTTTCAGCATAAATTCAAAGAATTATTGATTTTGACGCTGCTGTATTTTTTGGTGCTGCTGCTGGTGGTGTTTGTGTTTGTGGTTGTGATGTATTTAACAGGCACAAACATCAGTGATTGGGATTCGGAGCAGCCTTCTGTGGCAGCGATGGCGATGTATGGCTGGATTATATTGGCAGGCTTTGCTGCGCTTGTGCCCGTGTCGATGATGATGTGGTTTGCTACTGTGTTGACGGTGCTGGATGATGTGGCGCCGTGGCAGGCGATGAAAATGAGCTTTCAGGGTTGCGTGCGCAATATTTTGCCTTTTATTGTGTATGGCTTGGTGTGGCTGGGGCTCTCTTTGGTAATCGGTTTGCTGGCGATGGGTTTGGTGATGCTGTTTGATTGGGTTTGGCTGCCGTTGGTGGTGATGTCTGCATTGATGATATTGGTGGTCACGCCGTGGACGATGCTCACGGTTTATACCAGCTATCGTGCGGTGTGGACTGAGCCGCCGTTGTAAGGTGTGCGGTAAATGATAAAAGGCCGTCTGAAAAAAGTTTCAGACGGCCTTTTTGAATCATGCGTATGCTTGTGTTTGCCATCCAAACTGCACGATTTTATGCCTGCATTTTCAGCCAGAAAAACTGGCGGCAGGTGTTGGCAAAGGTTTTTTGCTCGGGCGCGATGTCGGCTTCGGGCGGGTGCTGCATGATGCGGTAGCTGATCCACATCGGCAGGCAGGCGGGAGCGGCTTCGGGAGTGCCTTCGTAAAGGTCGGTTTCGATGCGGTATTGCAACACGGCACCGTCGCTGAAGTGATACCGTGTTTCACCGAGCACTTCTTCATCTTCATCGGCCGGCGCGATTTCTTCTTTACGCACCACCACGGCGGGGCTGCTCAGGCCGTGGGCGGCGCGGGCGTAGTCTGCCAGCGGTTTATTCGGCTTCATCTATCCAGGCTTGCTGGATGGCTTCGAGAATGCGCTCGCCGCTGCGGGCGGGGTCGTCATCGAAATCGGGCAGCGCCATCACCAGCTCGCGTAAGTGGGTGAAGCGGATGGTTTTCGGGTCGATGTCGCCGTGGGCATCGTATAGCTCTTCGGCGATGCGTTGGGTGTCGGTCCATTTCATGATGTGCGCTCCTTTTATACTGAATGTTGTTTTTATCTAGAGTCTGTTCACAATTCATCCGCGCGTAAGATTTTGAGCCAAAAGATTGCCGCGTGATGAAATGTGAACAGACCATAGGCCGTCTGAAAAAGTTTCAGACGGCCTGCGTGTTAATGGTGTTCGCGGGCGTGGTTGATGGTGTATTTGGGGATTTCCACCACCAAATCTTCATCGGCTACTTGGGCTTGGCAGCTCAGGCGCGAATCGGCTTCGAGGCCCCAAGCTTGGTCGAGCAGATCTTCTTCGAGCTCGCTGGGCTCTTCGAGGCTGTCGAAACCTTGGCGCACAATCACATGGCAGGTGGTGCAGGCGCAGGATTTTTCGCAGGCGTGTTCGATTTCGATGTCGTTGTCGAGCAGCAAATCGCAAATGCTTTGGCCGGCGGGGGCGTTTTCAATCACTTTGCCTTCGGGGCAGAGTGTGGCGTGGGGGAGAACGGTTACTTTTGGCATGTTGTGTCTTTTATTGTGAGTGCGGTAAATGGTTTGAATCAATGCGGATAAACCGGCTTGGGTTTACAGGTTTTCCACGCTTTGGCCGGTGAGGGCGCGTTGGATGTTGCGGTTCATGCGTTTGGCGGCAAAATCATCGGTGGCCTGCGCCAGCGCGGTGGTGGCGGCGCGGATCTGCTCGGCGGTGTGGCTGCTCAGGTTGGTTTGCAGCTTGCTGATCAACGCTTGAATGTGGGCAAGCGCCGAGGGTTCCAGCAAATCGCTGTCGAGCGCCAGCGCAGCAGACACGGCGGCAATCAGACCTTCTGCTTCCACTTGGGCTTCGGCGCGCGCGCGCGCGGCCATGTCTTCACCGGCGTTGTTCATGCCTTCTTTGAGCATGCGGGTGATGGTTTCATCATCGAGGCCGTAAGAAGGTTTCACTTCGATTTGCGCCTGCACGCCGCTGGTTTGCTCGCGGGCAGACACGGAAAGCAGGCCGTCTGCATCCACTTGGAAGGTAACGCGGATGCGTGCGGCGCCCGCCACCATGGGCGGAATGCCGCGCAGGGTGAATTTGGCCAGGCTGCGGCAATCGCTCACCAGCTCGCGCTCGCCTTGCACCACGTGCACGGTCATGGCGGTTTGACCGTCTTTAAAGGTGGTGAAATCTTGCGCGCGTGCGGTGGGCAGCGTGCTGTTGCGCGGAATCACTTTTTCGGCCAGGCCGCCGTAAGTTTCGAGGCCGAGCGAGAGCGGGGTAACGTCGAGCAGCAGCCATTCGTCGTCGTTTTTATTGCCGGCGAGCACATTGGCCTGCATGGCGGCACCGAGTGCCACTACTTGGTCGGGGTTGAGGTTGTTGAGCGGGGTTTGGCCGAAAAACATGGCCACGGTTTGCTGCACATGCGGCATGCGGGTGGCACCGCCCACCATAATCACGCCTTTGATGTCGGCTTTGCCCACGCCGGCATCTTTGAGCGCCTGCTTCACCGGCTCGATGGTTTTGGCCACTAAATGTTGGGTGAGGTTTTGAAACTCCTGGCAGGTGATGTTGCTGCTGATTTGGCGGCCGTCTGAAAGCGTGGCCTGAATGGTGGCGCTGGATTCGGTGGTGAGCGTTTCTTTGGCGGCGCGCACGAGGCTGAGCAAAAGCTGGCTGTCTTGCTCGTTAAGCTGCGAGAGCTGGTTTTGCTCAAGCAGATGGCAGAAGAGGCGGTGGTCGAAATCATCGCCGCCCAGCGCGCTGTTGCCGCCGGTGGCTTTCACTTCAAACAAACCTTTGGTGAGCTGCAACACCGACACATCAAACGTGCCGCCACCCAAATCGTATACCACAAACGTGCCCTCGGCGCGGTTGTCGAGGCCGTAGGCAATGGCGGCGGCGGTGGGCTCGTTGAGCAGGCGCAGCACATTGAGGCCGGCCAGGCGCGCGGCATCTTTGGTGGCTTGGCGTTGGGCATCGTCGAAATAAGCCGGCACGGTAATCACGGCACTGGTGAGCGGGCCGCCCAAACGCTCTTCGGCGCGTGTTTTGAGGGTGCGCAAAATTTCGGCCGACACGTCAATCGGGGTTTTATTGCCTTGGCGGGTGTGCAATTCAATCAGGCGCTCGTTGTTGCCGAAGCGGTAGGGGAAATAATGGTTGTCGGCTTTGAGGTCGGCCAAGGTGCGCCCGATCAGGCGCTTGGCCGAGCTGATGGTGTTGACCGGGTCGATTTTCTGCGCTTTGAGCGCATCATGGCCCACTTCCACGCGCGCATCTTCGCAATAGCGCACCACCGAGGGCAGCGTGGCGCGGCCTTGCTCATCGGTGAGGCAAACGGCGCTGCCGCTTTTGACGGCGGCCACCAAGCTGTTGGTGGTGCCCAAATCGATGCCTGCGGCGAGGCGGTGTTGGTGGGGCGCGGCGGCGAGGCCGGGTTCGGCGATTTGCAATAGTGCCATATTATTGTATGCCTTTGGGTGTTCGGGTTTGTGGGGCATATTCTAGCAGATTTGGCGCGCATAGTTGAGTGGTTTTGTCGGAATTGTGCCCGCGCGTTGGCAGGCCGTCTGAAAATTTGTTGCCGTCGGAAAATCCCGCTACAATCCGATGTTAACAAAACCCGCAGGGAGCCGCTGTGCAGCCACTTGATTATTGCCGCCAAAAAGCCGCCGAAAGCCGCTCGAGCTTTTTGGCTGCGTTTCGTTTTTTGCCGCAGCGCCGGCAAGATGCCATGACGGTGCTGTATGCGTTTTGCCGCGAGCTCGATGATGTGGTGGACGATTGCACCGATATGCAGGTGGCGCAAACCACGCTTAATTGGTGGCGCGCCGATTTGGCCAAGGTGTTTGACGGCGGCGCGCCCGAGCATCCGGTGTGCCGCGCGCTGCAAGGCGTGGTGGCGGAATTTGCGCTGCCGCACGATGAGCTGGCGGAAATCATCGAGGGCATGCAGATGGATTTAACCCGGGCGCGCTACGCAAACTTTGCTGAATTGCAGCTTTACTGCCACCGCGTGGCCGGTGTGGTGGGGCGGTTGATCACGCGCATTTTGGGCTTTAGCCGCCCCGAAACATTGAATTATGCCGATAAAATGGGCTTGGCTTTGCAGCTCACCAATATCATCCGCGATGTGGGCGAAGATGCGCGCAACGGCCGCATTTATCTGCCGATGGAAGATTTGCAGCGCTTTGACGTGCCCGCGCAAACCATTATGCAGGCCGCGCCCACGCCGCAATTTGCCGAATTGATGGCGTTTCAAATCGCGCGTGCGCGCGCCATTTATCGCGAAGCGCTGGCGCTGCTGCCGGCTGCTGATAAAAAGGCCCAAAAAATGGGCTTGATTTTGGCGGCGATTTATTATGCGCTGCTCAACGAAATCGAGCGCGACGGTGCGCAAAACGTGTTGAAATACAAAATTGCCATTCCCGGCCCGCGCAAAAAACGCATCGCCCTGAAAACCTGGCTGTTTGGATTTAAACCATGAATGTTTTAAGCAAGCAACATCAAACCCGCCCGAAAATCGCCGTGATCGGCGCGGGCTGGGCGGGCTTGTCGGCAGCGGTGCATTTGGGCAACAAAGCCGAGGTGCATGTGTTTGAAGCGGGCAAGCAGGCGGGCGGGCGGGCGCGCACGCTGGCGGCCGGGCGCGGTGATTTCAGCTTTTTGGACAACGGCCAGCATATTTTAATCGGCGCTTATCACGGCGTGCGCACGCTGATGCAGCAAATCGGCGTGCCGGAAAACGCGGCTTTTGTGCGCTGCCCGCTGCAATGGCATATGGCCGACGGCATGCAGTTTAAGGCGGCTTCGCTGCCCGCACCGCTGCATTTGTTGGCCGGCATTTTGTGTGCCAAAAAGCTGGGCTTTGCCGATAAACTGCGCCTGCTCGACAGCATGCGCGCTTTGCAGCGGCGCCACGGCTTGAACCCGCCCGACATCAGCGTGGGCGAATGGTTGGGCAAGCGGCACACGCCGCGCCGGCTGGTGGCCGAATTTTGGCAGCCGCTGGTGTGGGGCGCACTCAACACACCGCTTGAGTCGGCCAGCCTGAATATTCTGGCTAATGTGTTGCAAGACGGGGTGTGGGCGCAAAAAAGCGACAGCGATTATCTGCTGCCCAAGCTTGATTTGGGGCGCATTATGGCCGAGCCGGCTTTAGGCCGTCTGAAAAAAAGCGGTGCGGTGGTGCATTTGGAAAGCCGCGTGGGGCGTTTGCAGCCGCTGCCGAGCGGGCAAATCGAAGTAAACGGCGCGGCTTTCGACTGCGCTGTTTTGGCGGTGGCACCTTATCACGCTGCGACGCTCTTGCCGCCTGACACGCCGGCAAACATTCAGACGGCCTATGCCGATATGCAGTATCATGCCATTACTACGGTATATTTGCGTTATGCTGCGCCGCTGAATCTGCCCGCCGCCATGACCGGCCTGGCAAACGGCACGGCGCAATGGCTGATTGGCCGCGCGGCATTGGGCGGCAGTGCATATGAAGTGGCGGCGGTGATCAGCGTGTCGGATATCGTCGGCGGCTTTGCGCCCGATGAATGGGTGGCGCGGGTGAATGCGGATGTGCAAACTTTGTGCCCGGATGCGGGTGCACCCGTTGCCGCGCGCGTGATTACCGAAAAGCGCGCCACCACGGCTGCCGTTGCCCACCGCCGCTTGCCCGATTTGGCCTGGCTGCACCATCAGCATATTTATCCGGCGGGCGATTATCTGCACCCGCGCTATCCGGCCACGCTGGAGGCAGCGGTGCAAACCGGCCAATCGGCCGCCGCTTTGTGTTTGAACGAATGGGCGTTATCAAAACGAACTGCTTAGAACTGCTTAAAGGAAAACAATAAAATGGCTCAACTGCAAGAAAAAATCCTGCTGGTCACCGGCGCATCGCAAGGCATAGGCGAGCAAGTGGCCAAAGCGTATGCCGCTGCCGGCGCCACGGTGGTGTTGGTGGCGCGCCATCAGAAAAAGCTTGAAAAAGTGTATGACGAAATCGTGGCTGCCGGCGGCCCCGAGCCTTTTGCCATCTGCTTTGATTTGCTCAGCGCCGAAGAGGCCGAATTTGAGCGCTTGGCCGCCACCATTGCCGAAGCCACCGGCGGCAGGCTCGACGGCATCGTGCATTGCGCCAGCTATTTCTACGCGCTCTCGCCGCTCGATTTCCAAACCGTGGCCGAATGGGTGAACCAATACCGCATCAACACTGTGGCGCCGATGGGGCTCACCCGCGCCTTTTTGCCGCTGCTGAAACAATCGGCCGATGCTTCGGTGATTTTTGTCGGCGAGAGCCACAGTGAAGACCCGAAAGCTTATTGGGGCGGCTTCGGCGCATCGAAAGCGGCGCTGAATTATTTGTGCAAAGTGGCGGCCGACGAATGGGAGCGCTTTGAAAATCTGCGCGCCAATGTGCTCGTGCCAGGCCCTGTGAATTCGCCCCAACGCATGAAAACCCACCCCGGCGAAGCGCGCAGCGAGCGCAAAGATTATGAAGAAATCATGCCTGATTTCGTGTGGTGGGCGAGCGTGGAGAGCCGCGGGCGCAGCGGCGAGATTGTGTATTTATAGGCCGTCTGAAAAGATTGTCAAAACCATTTATTTTTGAATACGCACAGGCATAGAAGTGTTTGGCGGATAAGCTTGCATCGGTTTTGAAAAACATCAGGCCGTCTGAAACTTTGGTTTCAGACGGCCTGATGTTTTTTGGATGGGTATCATTCAATCTGCTGCGGCCAGCCGCTTGTGTCCACCTCGGGATAAGCCAGATGCAGCTTGCGCAAATGCTCGAGCAAAATGTTGACGATAATCAGGCTGCGGCCGGATTTGGAATCGGCCGGCACGATATACCAAGGTGCGTGGTCGGTGTCGGTGGCGGCAATCACTTGCTGATAGGTTTGCATAAATTGCGGCCACAGCTTGCGGTCTTGGAGGTCGCCGGGGTTGAATTTCCAGTGTTTTTCAGGATTATCAAGGCGCTCTTGCAGGCGCTCGCGCTGCGCTTCGTTGGAAATATTGAGGAAAATTTTCACGATGGTGGTGCCGGTTTCGGTCAGCATACGCTCGAAATCGTTGATTTGGCGGATGCGGCGCGCCTGCTCGGCTTCGTCTATCCAGCCGCGCACCCGTGTGACCAACACGTCTTCATAGTGGCTGCGGTTGAAAATCACGATTTCACCGCTTTGGGGCATCACCATGTGCACGCGCCACAGATAATCTCGTGCCCGCTCGGCTTCTGAGGGCGCTTTAAAGGCCTGCACGCGCATGCCCAGCGGATCGGCGGCGCGAAACACGGTGCGGATGGTGCCGTCTTTGCCGGAAGTGTCCATGCCTTGCAGCACCACTAAAAAGCGGTGTTTGGCTTGCGCATAAAGAATATCCTGCAATTGATCGAGCTCGGCGCTCAAGGCTTCGGTGGCGAGCTTGCGGGCTTCTTTGCTATCAGGCAGGCCGGATTTGTCGCCGGCCGGAAAATCGGCAAGTTTGAATTTTTTGCCGCCGGCGCGGTATTTTTCAGTAAAGCTCATCAGAAATGCTCCTTTCCTTTAAGGTTTGGATGCTTTTTGCGTCAGGTTGCGGCCATCGCGGTTGTCGAGGCCGATGAAAATCCAGCTTGAGATAAAGGTGATGGCGCCCAGATAAATAAAGGTGTAGCGAAAAGCGGCGTGCAGATTATCGGTGGCGATGCTGCTTTGGCTTAAAAACTGCAAAATCAGCGCGCCCAAGGCGATGCCGAAGCTCATGGCCAGCTGCTGGTTGACGGCCATCAGGCTGTTGCCGCTGCCGGTTTGAAACGAGCGTAAGTCGGCCACGGTGAGCGTGTTCATGGCGGAAAATTGTAATGAGTTGCCCATGCCCACCACAAACAGCAGCGCTGCCCACAGCCATAAAGGCGTGTGCGCCGAGGGAATGGCCAAACACATTATCAGGCAGCCGAGCAGGCGGGTGTTGGCCACCAGCACCCGGCGGTAGCCGAAATAGCCCATCAAAGGTTTGATGAGCGGCTTAACCAAAATCGAGGCAATGGCAATCGGTGCGAGCAGCCAGCCCGACAGGCTGGCGCTGAAGCCGAAGGCGAGTTGAAACAGCAAAGGCAGCAGAAACGGCACCGAGCTGATGCCCAAGCGGCTGAACAAATTGCCCGCCAGCCCCAGCCGGAAAGTGCGCACCTGAAAAAGATTGCGCGCATAAAGCGGCGCATCATCGCGCTTGGCGTGCTGCCAGTAAAGCCATAGCGCGGCCGCGCCGCTTAGAGCCATCAGCATGGCGAAAAAGCGGGTGCCGGGGTGGGTGACGATTTCTACCGATAAACTCAGCGAGCAGGCGGCCGCGGCAAACAGCAGAAAGCCGACCACATCGAAATGCTCTTTTCCTTCGCCCTTAAGGTCGGGCATCACCTTGAATGCAAACACCATGCCGGCGATGCCGATGGGCACATTAATCAGGAAAATCCAATGCCAGCTGGCATAGTCTACCAAATAGCCGCCCACCAAAGGCCCCAGTACCGGCCCGATAAGCGCCGGCATCACCGCATAATTGATGGCGTTGAGCAGCTGTGATTTATCGTAAACGCGCAAAAGCGTGAGCCGCGGCACCGGCACCAACATCGAGCCGCCTATGCCCTGAATCACCCGCGCCACCAGCAGCATGGAAAGATTGGGCGCGGCGGCGCATAAAACAGAGCCGAGCACGAATATGCCCATCGAAGCGATAAACACCGAACGCGTGCCGAAGCGGTCGGCCAAATAGCCGCTGAGCGGAATCAGAAGCGCCAGCGTGAGCGCATAGGCAATCACGGCCGACTGCATATTGAGCGGCGATTCATTCAGATCGAGCGCCATTTTCGGCAGCGCCGTGTTGAGAATGGTGGTGTCGAGCATCTGCATGAAAATGGCCACCGCCAGCAGAAGCGGCAGCCAGCGCGAGGGCGCAGGCTTGGGAAGGGCGGGCGGTGTGGTCATGGTTGTGTGATGTCCGAATCAAAGAGGCCGTCTGAAAAAAGCCGGCCGCAGTTTGTAAAAATGAATGCAAACATTGTACGTGATATTGGCCGTCTGAAAACAGTTTGATGTGTGCAAAAACGATGTGCTTGGAAATGCACGCTCAAGGATAGGCGGCTAAGAAAATATCTGCATATCGTCTTAAAATTTTCTTTTAAGAAAATTAAATCTCTTATACAATAATTACACATCTTTAAAAATATAAATGGAGAGGAAGCAAGATGAAAACAGAAACCGTATCCAAGCGGGTGCTCTGGGCCAGCCTAATCGGCAGTTCGATTGAGTGGTTTGATTATTTTCTTTACGGCACGGTGGCCGCTTTGGTGTTTAACCAGCTGTTTTTCCCCGCTGAAGATCCGGCCGTGGGCACCATGCTGGCTTTTGCTTCTTTTGCGCTCTCTTTCTTTATCCGCCCTTTCGGCGGCATTATTTTCAGCCACATCGGCGATCGGATCGGCCGCAAGAAAACCTTGGTGCTCACTTTGGGCTTGATGGGCGGCGCCACGGTGTTGATGGGCTTGCTGCCGACTTATCAGGCCATCGGTATTGCCGCGCCGATTTTGATGGTGCTGCTGCGCTTGGTGCAGGGCTTGGGCATCGGCGGCGAGTGGGGCGGGGCGATGCTGCTGGCGGTGGAATATGCGCCCAAAGAGCGGCGCGGTTTTTTCGGCAGCGTGCCGCAAATGGGCGTGACCATCGGCATGCTTTTGGCCACGCTGGCGCTCACCGTGATGAGCATGCTGCCCGATGATGTGTTTTTATCGTGGGGCTGGCGAGTGCCTTTTGTGCTGAGCGCGGTGCTGGTGTTTGTGGGCTTGTGGATACGCAAAGGCATTGATGAAACGCCTTCGTTTAAGAAAAACCAAGCGGCCGGCAACGTGGTGGCGGTGCCGCTGCTCGAAACGCTCAAACACCACAAGCGCGAGGTGTTGATTGCGGTGGGGGCGAAATTTGTGGAAACCGCGCCTTTTTACATTATGTCGACTTTTATTGTGTATTACGCCACCAAAGAGCTCGGCTTCAGCCGCACACAGGCGCTCAACGCGGTGACCGTGGCCACGGTGGTGACCACGCTGCTGATTCCGCTGATGGGTGCGCTCTCCGACAGAATCGGCCGCAAAACGGTGTATATCGCTGGGGTGTTGATGATGATGGCTTATGCTTTTCCCTATTTCTGGCTCTTGCAAACCCGCTCGTTCAGCATGCTGATTCTGGCCACCGTAATCGGCTTGGGCGTGATTTGGGCGCCAACCACGGCGGTGTTGGGCACGATGTTTTCCGAAATTTTCAAAAGCAATGTGCGCTACACCGGCATTACCTTGGGCTATCAGATCGGCGCGGCGCTGGCCGGCGGCACGGCACCTTTGGTGGCCACTTTTCTGCTGGCAAAATTCGATCACTCTTATGTGCCGATTGCGCTTTATATTATCTTCACCGGGCTGGTGTCGCTGGTGGCGATTGCGGCGGTGAGCGAGCGTTCGGGGCGGCAGTTGGATGAATAATCAAAAGGCCGTCTGAAAACGGTTGCAGGTTTCAGACGGCCTTTTTTAAAAAGGTAAGGTGCGATAGCGATTCAAAACCTAAGTGTTTTGCGTGGAATGGGACGACACCCACAACACTTGCGCATCTTCTTCACCGGCCACGCAGGCGTGCCCCATGGTGCTGTCGAAATAGCAGGCATCGCCGCAGTTGAGCACGATGGGTTGGTAAAAATCGGTGTGCACGGTGATTTGGCCGGCCAGCACATAAATAAACTCTTCGCCCTCATGCTGCAAGAGCGCCGGAAATTCCCGCAGGCTGCGCGCCTTGATGCGGGTGAGCAGCGGCACGAAGCGCTTGTTGCTCAAATCGGCACACAGCGCCTGATAATCGTATTGCTTGGTGCTGTGGGTTCGGGCGCTGCCGGCGCGGGTAACGGCCAGGCGGCCGTTGGGCGTGTGGGCGCTCTCTTCATGAAAAAGCGCGGCAATCGGCACATCCAGCCCGCGGGCGAGCGACACGATTTTTTCGTAAGTAGGCGAGAGCTGCCCTTTTTCGATTTTGGAAAGGGTAGACACGGAAACATCGCTTTTGCGGCTGAGCTGCTGCAAGGTCAAGCCGGCTTTTTTGCGCAAAGCATGCACTTGGCGCGCCAAAAAAAGGCTGCTGTTTTCTACCGGCAGGTCGGTGTGGGTGCTTGGATTCATAAGGTTTTCGAGGGCGGAAACAAAAGTATGAAATATCGTTAACACATGATTTTATCACAAGCAAAATAGATTATTTATTCTCTTATCAGAGAAAAATACAGCCGATTGTATAAGCTTGCCGAGCATCAATAAATGAAACGAATTTGAAAACACATTTTGATTAAAGGAGAAATGGATGAAAATTTTTGATTATGAAGCCACCGGCGCCGGGCTGCCTTATCCGGCTTTAATCCAGGCTGTGCACGCGATGTTTGTGGAAGGCTGCACCGTGCCGCGCCGCCACATTCATGCGCTTGAGAGCGACGATGCTGCGGCCACATTATTGATTATGCCCGCTTGGCAGAAAAACCGCTTTTTGGGCATCAAACATGTGACCATTTACCCGGAAAACGGCAGCAAGCACGGCCTGCCGGGGCTGCATTCCACTTATACTTTGTTTGACGCGCAAAACGGCGTGCCGGTGGCGGTGCTCGACGGCAACCAAATCACCTGCCGCCGCACGGCCGCCGCTTCGGCGCTGGCCGCCGATTATCTGGCGCGCCAAGATGCAGAAAGCCTGCTGATTGTGGGCGCGGGCAATGTGGCGCGCGAAATTGCGCCGGCTTATGCCGCCGTGCGCGACATCAAACACGTGCGCATTTGGAATATTGATTTTGACAAAGCCGGCCGCTTGGCCGAAGATTTGCAGCAGCAGGGCTTTCAAGCCGAAGCCGTGGCCGATTTGGAAGCTGCCGTGCGCAGCAGCGACATCATCAGCTGCGCCACTTTATCCACCGAGCCGCTGGTGCAACGGCAATGGCTGCAAAAAGGCGCGCATCTGGATTTAATCGGTAGCTTCAAGCCCGATATGCGCGAATCGGATGATGCCGTGTTTGCCGACACTTCGGTGTTTGTCGACACCGACGAGGCGCTCGATAAAGCCGGCGATTTGTTGTCGCCGATGGCCGCCGGCGTGTTTGCGCGCGAGCAGGTGCGCTCGGATTTGGCCGGCTTGTGCCGCGGCCTGCACCCGGGGCGCACGCGCGCCGATGAAATCACCGTGTATAAAGCCGTGGGCGCGGCTTCTGAAGATTTGGCGGCGGCCATTTTGGTCTATCAGGGCGACAGTGAGCGATAAACCGAAATGTTCAGACGGCCTCGTTGGCCGGATAAAGATAAAAATGCAAATTATCTGCCGAATGCTGATATGCTGATGTTAATAAATGAATCGTGCCGAACACTTTGCCGGCCACGCCGATTTGCACGATGAAAGATGATAGAGGATGAATATGTTTGATTTTTCCCACAGCCAATCCGCATTGCGTGATGCCGTTACCGCCGCCTACCGCCGCGATGAAGCCGAGGCGGTGGCCGATATGCTGGTGCAGGCGCAGATGAGCACCGATGAAAAAGCCGCCGCCGAAAAACTGGCGCGCCGTTTGGTGACGCAGGTGCGTGCTAACCGCAGCAAGGCCAGCGGCGTGGATGCGCTGATGCACGAATTTTCTTTGTCGAGCGAAGAGGGCGTGGCGCTGATGTGTTTGGCCGAAGCGCTGCTGCGCATTCCCGATAATGCCACCCGCAATAAGCTGATTCAGGATAAATTATCCGGCGGCAATTGGCAGAGCCATCTCAACCACAGCCCGTCGTTGTTTGTCAACGCCGCCGCCTGGGGCTTGCTGATCACAGGCAAACTCACCGCGGCCAACAGCGGCCAAAACCTCGGCTCGGCGCTCACCCGCGTGGTGGGCAAGGGTGGCGAACCGCTGATACGCAAAGGTGTGGATTATGCCATGCGCCTGCTCGGCAAGCAGTTTGTAACCGGACAAACCATCGAAGAAGCGCTGAAAAACGGTAAAGAGCGTGAAAAATCGGGCTACCGTTTTTCATTCGATATGCTGGGCGAAGCGGCGATGACGCAGGCCGATGCCGATCGCTATTATCAGGATTATGTGCACGCCATTCACGCCATCGGCAAAGATGCTGCCGGTGCGGGCGTGTATGAGGGCAACGGCATTTCGGTGAAGCTTTCCGCCATTCATCCGCGCTATGTGCGCGCCCAGCACGAGCGCGTGATGGCAGAGCTGCTGCCGCGCCTGAAAGATTTGTTTTTATTGGCCAAACAATACGATATCGGTTTGAATATCGACGCCGAAGAAGCCAACCGGCTCGAATTGTCGCTCGATTTGATGGAAGCGCTGGTGTCCGACCCCGATTTGGCCGGTTTTAACGGCATCGGTTTTGTGGTGCAGGCTTATCAAAAGCGCTGCCCGTTTGTGATTGATTATCTGGTGGATTTGGCACGGCGCAACAAACAAAAGCTGATGATACGCTTGGTGAAAGGCGCGTATTGGGACAGCGAAGTGAAATGGGCGCAGGTGGACGGCCTTGAGGGCTATCCGGTTTACACCCGCAAAGTGCACACCGATGTTTCCTATCTGGCGTGTGCGCGCAAGCTTTTGGCGGCGCAAGATGCGGTGTTTCCGCAATTTGCCACCCACAATGCCTACACCTTGGCGGCGATTTACCAAATGGGCTTGGGCAAAGATTTCGAGCACCAATGCCTGCACGGCATGGGCGAAACCCTGTATGACCAAGTGGTGGGCGAGCAAAACCTAGGCCGCCGCTGCCGCATTTATGCACCGGTAGGCACGCACGAAACGCTGCTGGCCTATTTGGTGCGCCGCTTGCTCGAAAACGGCGCAAATTCTTCATTTGTAAACCAAATCGTAGACGAAAACGTGAGCATCGATGATTTGGTGCAATGCCCGCTCGATGCCGCTGCGCACACGCAGGGCAAAATGCATGCCGCTTTGCCGCTGCCGCGTCATTTGTATGGCAAAGGCCGTCTGAACGCCAAAGGGCTGGACTTGAGCAATGAAGCGGTGTTGAAGCAGCTGGAAGTGCAAATGAATGCCGCTGTGCAGCAAACCGATGCCGCCGCGCCGCTGCTCGCAACAGATGCGCAGGCGGCCGCGGCGCAAGCGGTGCGCAACCCCGCCGATTTTAGCGATATTGTGGGCACGGCCGCTTTTGTGCGGGCCGAAGATGTGGCTGAAATCGTGGCGGCGGCCAAAAGCGTGGAAGCTTCTTGGGCGGCGGTTACGCCGTTTGAGCGGGCTGAAATTTTACGCAATGTGGCTTTGCGTTTTGAAGCCAATATGGCCGAGCTGATGATGCTTGCCGTGCGCGAAGCGGGCAAAACGCTGCAAAACGCGATTGCCGAAGTGCGCGAGGCGGTGGATTTCTGCCGCTATTATGCCGATGAAGCCGAAACCACTTGCGCCGCGCGCGCGCCGCTGGGCACGGTGGCCGCCATCAGCCCGTGGAATTTCCCGCTGGCGATTTTCACCGGCGAAGTGACGGCGGCATTGGCGGCGGGCAATGTGGTGCTGGCCAAGCCGGCCGAGCAAACCACGCTGATTGCCCATTTTGCCGTGCGGCTGATGCACGAAGCGGGCGTGCCGCGCAACGTGTTGCAGCTCTTGCCCGGCGCGGGCGATGTGGGCGCGGCGCTCACGCAAGATGCGCGCATCAACGGCGTGATTTTCACCGGCTCCACCGAAGTGGCGCAGCTGATTAACTGCAATCTTGCCGCCCGTGAAGACAGCCCCGTATTAATCGCCGAAACCGGCGGCATGAATGCGATGATTGTCGATTCCACCGCGCTGGCCGAGCAAGTGTGCGCCGATGTGCTCAATTCCGCTTTCGATTCCGCCGGCCAACGCTGCTCAGCCTTGCGCGTGTTGTGTGTGCAGGAAGAAGTGGCCGATCACATGATTACCATGATTAAAGGCGCGATGGATGAATGGCGTGTGGGCAATCCTGCGTTGTTAAACACCGATATCGGCCCGGTGATTGATGCCGAGGCGCAGCAAAACCTGCTTGCGCACATCGAGAAAATGAAAAGCGTGGCGCGGGCGCATCATGAAATCGCGCTGCCCGAGGGCGCAGAGCAGGGCACGTTTGTGGCGCCGGTGCTGTTTGAATTGAACAATCTTGATGAATTGCAGCGTGAAGTGTTCGGCCCGGTGCTGCATGTGGTGCGCTATGCGGCCGGCGCGCTGGATGAATTGATTGATCAGATCAACGCCAAAGGTTTTGCGCTCACCCACGGCATCCACAGCCGCATCGACAGCACTGTGGCACACATCTGCCGCCGCATCGAAGCGGGTAATGTGTATGTCAACCGCAATATTGTCGGCGCGGTGGTGGGCGTGCAGCCTTTCGGCGGCCACGGCCTCTCCGGCACCGGCCCCAAAGCCGGCGGCTCTTTTTATCTGCAACGTTTGAGCGCCGGCGCGCCGTGGCAGATGCCTCCGCTTAGCAAAACGGGCGAAGCGGATGAAGCGGCTTTGCAAACCATGGCAAGCCTGCTGGCGCAAATGGGCTTTGGGCACGATGCCAAAGTGCGCTTGTCCGCTGTGCTGGGCGAGAGCCGCGTGCACACTTTGCGGCAGGCCGAAATGCCTTTGCCCGGCCCCACCGGCGAGCGCAACAGCTTGAGCTGGCATGCGCCGCAGCGCGTGTGGCTTTACGGCGGTGATTTGGAAACGGCGTTTGCCGCGCTGATCCGCCTGGCTGCATCAGGCATACGCGTGCAGGTGCTGCCTGTGCATCCGCTGGCCATTTGGCAGGAGCATGCCGGCCAATGGCTGGAAGTGAGCGAAACGCCGTTTGCGGGTGCAAGCCATGTGGTGGCGCTGGAAAATCTGCCCGCCAATATCAAAATGCAGCTCTCGGCGCAGCGCGGTGCGCTGGTGAAAGTGCTGCTGATGCCCGATGGCGTGGATGTGTTGCCGCTGTTTGACGAAATCAGCCGCAGCGTCAACACCACCGCAGCCGGCGGCAACGCCAGCCTGATGGCGATGGCGGAAGGGTGAAACTCGCGCAGTTTGAAACGTGATAAAACGTTATAATGAAAGGCCGTCTGAAAGCGTTCAGACGGCCTTTGCCGATAATGGAATCTGCCGATGACTGTTCATTCAGATGCTGATTTAAACCAGGCCGCCGCCGATGCGGCCTGCTCGTTTTTGCAACACTATGCGCCCGCAGCGGCGCCACTGGCCGTGCCTTATGTGCCGCGCCTGTTTGCCGCTTTGGCGGACGGGCATTCGTTTATTTGGCTGAGCGCGGCAGAAGCAGCGGCTTTGGCCGAAGCGGCGCCGTTGGTGAGCCGTGGCGGCAACACGCCGCTGGTGCTGCTGGAGCGGCGTTTGTTTTTGGGGCGCATGTGGCAGCTCGAGCGTGATTTGGCCGCCCAAATCGCGCGGTTGGCGCAAGCTAAGCTGCCGGCGCCCGATTGGTTGCAGGCGGGGCAGGATTTGCACGATTGGTTTGCACAGGCGGGCAGCGAAGGGCAGAGGGATGCGGCGGCGCTCGCGCTGCTGCAAGCGTTTATGCTCATCAGCGGCGGCCCCGGCACCGGCAAAACCACCACCGTGGCCAAGCTTTTGGCGCTGCTGTGCAACCAAAGCGCCGAACTGCCGCGCATCGCGCTGGCCGCGCCCACCGGCAAAGCGGCGGCGCATATGGCGCGCGCGCTGCATCGGGCGCTGGGCACTTTTGATGCACCCGCTGCGGTGAAGCAGCATTTGTTGCAGCTGCAAGGCCAAACCGTGCACCGGCTCTTAAAGTTGCGTGCGCCGCAAATGCGCCCGCAATTTAATGAAGAGCAGCCGCTGCCTTTGGATATTCTGATTATTGATGAAGCTTCGATGCTGGATATTGCCTTGCTGTTGCAGCTTTTGCGTGCCGTGCCCGATGGCTGCCGCGTGGTATTGCTCGGTGATGAAAACCAGCTGCCTTCGGTGGGCGCAGGTGCGGTGTTGGCGGCGTTGGCGCAGCCCACTTTATTGAGTGAAAACGCGGCAGCGCAATTGCAGGCTATGTTGCCGCAACACGGTTTTCAGACGGCCTTATCGCCGCCGCCTATGTCGCAAAACGTGGCGCGCCTTGTGGTGAGCCACCGCTTTGATGATCAAAGCGGTATAGGCTCGCTGGCGCGCGCGGTGGTGGCGGAAGATGCGGCGCTGGCTTGGGCGCAGTTTGCGCGCTTTCCCGAAGCGCTGGGCGTGTGGCAGGGCAGCCGCCGCGAGCAGGCCGAGGCTTTGTATGCTTTGCACGCGGATTATTGGCAGGCGGTGGCCGGCGGCGATGTGGCAGCGGCTTTTGCCCATCAGGCCGATGCGGTGGTGCTGGCGGCTTGGCGCGATGATGCGGCGGCGTTTAACGAAGCCTATCGGCAATGCCTGCAACGCCACGGCCGCGCCCGTGCCGATGTGCCGTGGTTTGCCGGGCAGATGGTGATGATAGAGCGCAACGATTATGCGCTCAATGTGTTCAACGGCGACATCGGCTTGGTGCTACCGGATAAAGAGAATGCGGGCGCACTTGCCGCCTGGTTTGCCGCAGCCGAGGGCTACCGCAGCATTCCGCTGAGCCGCCTGAGCGCACACAGCCCGGCTTTTGCGATTACCGTGCACAAAAGCCAAGGCTCGGAATACCGTGAAGTGTGGCTGCTGCCGCCGTCGGTGGAAATGCCGCCCGAAAGCGGCGCGGGCTTGAACAAGGCGCTGCTCTACACCGCCATCACCCGCGCGCGCGAACGCTTTGTGTTTTGCGGCAGCCAAGCCGTGTTTCAGACGGCCTGCGGCTTGAATGCGCAACGGCGCAGCGCTTTGCGCGAAATGATGATGCAGCGTTTTGAATGAGGTGTGGTGAGGCCGTCTGAAAGCTTTCAGACGGCCTCTGTGTGCTTGCAGCAGGCGTTACCCAACAAAACCCAAACAGCTCTATACAGTGGAATGCATAAAAAAGTGATACGGCGGGTAGGTTGGGTTGTAAACCCAACAAATCCACAGGCCGTCTGAAACTCTGAGTTTATCAATCCAACCTGCGCTGTGGCAGCATGCCGTTTCGTGTCGCTTTTCTTGTATGCCACTATAAAATCAATTGCTTGGAAAAACTTTGGCTTATACCAATTCAAAAAAATAATATACAAACGGGCAGCCTGTAGGTCGGATTCTCGAATCCGACACTTGTTCGCAGAACAAGACACGCACATTGCTTTGGCCGATGGCCAAACGTCGGATTCGAGAATCCGACCTACGCGGATGATGCTGCCGAACTGCTTTTATTTTGTAAGGTTATTTTTTTGAATTGGTATTAGGTTATTTTTTTGGATTGGCATGACTTTATTGAATGAGTATAAAAGTCAGGCCGTCTGAATGTTCAGACGGCCTGTATCTTTATTGCCTATGCTGAAAAATGCACGGCGCACCTACGCAGGCACGCGCATTCAGGCGCTTTCGCTTATTCGCCCAAAAGCGCAATATCGGCCACAGCGTTCATTTGCTGCGCCAGTTGATTGAGCAAATTCAAACGGTTTTGCTTCACCGCCGCATCGTCTGCCATCACCATCACACCGTCGAAAAAGGTATCCACTTGCGGCTTGATGGCGGCCAATTCGGTTAAGGCCGTCTGAAAGTCTTGCTTGGCCAGCGCGGCTTCGATTTTCGGCGCCAAGGCTTGCGCGGCGGCAAACAAGGCTTTTTCTTCGCTTTGCTGCAACAAAGCCTCGTTCACCGCGCCCAATTCGGCATCGGCTTTTTTGAGCAGATTGTGTACGCGTTTGTTGGCGGCAGCCAGCGCGGCGGCTTCGGGCAGCGCTTTGAAGGCGGCCACGGCGTTCAGACGGCCTTCGATATCGCCCAAACGCTGCGGCGCTTTGGCCAATACCGCCGCCACCACGTCTTGCGGATAATCGTTTTGCAGCAGCACCGCCAAACGCGCCTGCATAAAGTCGGCCACTTCGGCAGGCGTTTTCGGGTTGAGCACGCCGGCGGGGAAGCTGCCAAAGGCCGTCTGAATCAAATCAGCCGCGTTCAAATCGTATTGCATCAGCATACGCAACACGCCCAAAGCAGCGCGGCGCAAGGCATATGGGTCTTTATCGCCGGTGGGCACCAGGCCGATGCCCCAAATGCCGACCAAGGTTTCGAGCTTGTCGGCCAGCGACACGGCGGTGGCAATCTTGCCTTCGGGCAGCGCATCGCCGGCGAAGCGCGGCTGGTAATGCTGCTCGATGGCGGCGGCGATTTCTTCACTTTCACCATCCAGGCGGGCATAATATTTGCCCATCGTGCCTTGCAGCTCGGGAAATTCGCCCACCATTTCGGTAACCAAATCGGCCTTGGCCAAACGGGCGGCGCGCTCGGCCACGGCCACATCGGCGCCCAGCGCTTTGGCAATGCTGCCGGCAATGCTCGTCAAGCGGCTGATGCGCTCGGCCTGATTGCCGATTTTGTTGTGATACACCACGTTTTCGAGCTTGGGCAAGCGGCTTTCAAGCGTGGCTTTTTGGTCTTGCTTGTAGAAAAATTCAGCATCGGAAAGACGCGCGCGCAACACGCGTTCGTTGCCGTGGATGATATGGCTCGGGTCTGCAGCCTGCAGGTTGGACACCAGCAAAAAGCGGTTCATCAGCTTGCCATCAGCATCGAGCAGCGGGAAATATTTTTGGTTTTGCTGCATGGTGAGAATCAGGCATTCTTGCGGCACTTGCAAAAAGTGCGCCTCAAAGCCCGCTTCAAGCACCACCGGCCATTCCACCAAAGCGGTTACTTCATCCAGCAGCGCTTCATCGGCGGCCACGGTGGCATTCAGACGGCCTGCCTGCTCGTTTAAGGCTGCTTGAATGGCGGCTTTGCGTTCGGCAAACGAAGCAATCACTTTGCCCTGCGCGCGCATTTGCTCGGCATAAGCATCGGCATCGGCAAACACAATTTGGCCGTCTGAAAGAAAACGGTGGCCGAGCGTGGCGTTTTGACTGCTCAAGCCCAACACTTCGGCGGCCACGGTGTCGGCACCGTGCATCACCACCAAGCCGTGCACCGGGCGCACGAACGTATGCGTGCTGCTGCCCCAGCGCATCACTTTCGGAATCGGCAGCTTTTTCACCGCCTGCGCCAAAATTTCGCTGATTAATGCGCTCAAGGGCTGGCCTTGCTGAGTGTATTCATAGGCATACACATCTTGCTTGCCGTCGTTAACCACGCTCAACGCGGTAATTTCCGCGCCGCACGAACGGGCGAAACCTTCCAACGCTTTGGTGGGCGTACCGTCTTTCATGCCCGCCGCCACCGCCGGGCCCTTTTTCACCACTCGGCGGTCGGCCTGCACGGCTTTAACGTTTTTCACCTGCACGGCCAAGCGGCGCGGCGAGGCATAAGCGCTGAAATCGGCCTCGCCGTCGATCAATTGCTCTTTTTCCAGCGCTTCGGCCACAGAAGCAGCCAGGCTGTTGCCCAACAGGTTGAGGGCTTTGGGCGGCAGCTCTTCGGTGCGCAATTCGATTAATAAGGTTTGGGTCATGGTTGAACTTTCTGTTGCTTAGTATTGGGTTTGCTGTTCAGACGGCCTGTTGCAGCATGTGCATCATCAGGCGGATTAAGGTTTCTTTCTGTTTGGGGTCGGATTCGGCCACCAATAAAGTTAAAGCGGCCAAGCCGGTGTCGTTTATTACAGCCTGCCCGCTTCTGTTCAATAATCTGTCATTTCGATGCAGAAAATCGACAAACAAAAACGCGCCGCTGCGTTTGTTGCCGTCTGAAAACGGATGGTTTTTGACGACAAAATACAATAAATGCGCGGCTTTGCTTTCAATGCTGGGGTAGGCCGGTTCGCCGAACACACTTTGCTCCAAATTGCCAAGCAGCGCATCCAAACCGTCGCCGCGCTCGCGGGCGAATAAATCAGTGGCTTCGCCACGCGCCATCAGTTGCTGTTTCAGCGCAGCCAAGGCGGTGCGGGCTTCAATTGCTGATGGCAATGCGCCGCCGTTTTCGCCTTTCGGCTCGCCCAGCAAGCCTTCATCGTATTGCTGCAACCACAAAAAAGTTTGTGTGTAGCGGCTGACGATATCTACCAAGCCGCGTCCGCTTTCCAGCGTTAATTCGGGTGAGGCGGCGGTTTTCTGAATCAGCGCGAGGGCTTGCTCCAGCTCGGCGGCGTTTTGCTGCAAACGCTTTTGGTTGAGCGCATAGCCTTTAAGCAGGTAGTCTTTCAGGCGGGCGGTTGCCCAGATGCGGAATTGAGTGCCTTGCTTGGACCTCACCCGATAACCAACTGAAATAATAACATCAAGATTATAAAGATTAGTTGGTTTGGTAGAAAAATCGGAAATACCGATTTTTCTCATTGATGTTTCTTCTTCCAACTCTTTTTCTTTATAAATATTAAGAATATGTTCGTTAACCGTAGAGCGTGATTTTTGAAATAAGTGAACCATATCATCAATGCTCAGCCATACGCTCTCTTGTTCAAAGCGAACATCTACCTGCGTTTGCCCGTCTTGGGTTTGATAAATTTCAATTGGCCGGTTCATTAATCATTCCCCAAAATATTTCAAATTGGCTGGCTATTCGCAAGCTGAGATACCAAACAGCCAGTCTGAATCATTACACCGTTTTATTTTTAATCAGCGGATAGCCCAAGGCTTCGCGGCTTTCGACAAATTTTTGCGCCACGATGCGGCTGAGGTTGCGGATGCGGCCGATATAGGTGGCGCGCTCGGTCACGGAAATGGCGCCGCGCGCATCAAGCATATTGAAAGTGTGGCCGGCTTTGAGCACTTGCTCGTAAGCGGGCAGAATCAGGCTGGCGTTTTCGATTTCGAGCAGACGGCGGGCTTCGGCTTCGAAATTGTTGAAGTTTTGCAGCAGCAAATCCACGTTGGCATATTCGAAATTATAAGTGGATTGCTCCACTTCGTTTTGATGGTAAACATCACCGTAGGTCACGGTTTGGCCGTCGGGCGTGTGCGCCCACACGAGGTCATACACGTTTTCCACGCCTTGCAGATACATGGCCAAGCGCTCGATGCCGTAGGTGATTTCACCGAGCACGGGCGTGCAATCGATGCCGCCCACTTGCTGGAAATAGGTAAATTGGGTCACTTCCATGCCGTTGAGCCACACTTCCCAGCCCAAACCCCAAGCGCCGAGGGTGGGATTTTCCCAATCGTCTTCCACAAAGCGGATGTCGTGCTCCAGCGGCGAAATACCCAATTCTTTGAGCGAATCGAGATACAGCTCTTGGATATTCTCAGGCGCGGGTTTGAGGGCGACTTGGAATTGGTAATAATGTTGCAAGCGGTTGGGGTTGTCGCCGTAGCGGCCGTCTTTGGGGCGGCGGCTGGGCTGCACATAGGCGGCAAACCACGGCTCGGGGCCGAGCGCGCGCAGGCAGGTGGCGGGGTGGCTGGTGCCGGCGCCCACTTCCATATCGAAAGGTTGCAGCACCACGCAGCCTTGCGCGGCCCAGAAATTTTGTAATTTGAAGATGATTTGTTGGAATGTCAGCATGTTTGCCCTGCCCGATAGGAAATGCGTATAAAGGCAGCATTTTACTGCGTTGACGGGGGCTTGAACAGGGATTTAGCTGTTACAGGCGGGATAAGTTGGGTATAATGCCGAAGTTTGTTGTCCGTTTGATGTTTTTAGGGAGAGTGGAATGAATGAAGAAGAAAATAAAGAGCAGCGCTTGGCGCTGTGGCTGCCCGCAGCGGCAGTGGGCTTAACCACTGCGGCAGTGGTGTTTTTCTCGGTGTGGGGCTGGCAAACCGGCAAAATCGAGGGCGCACCGGCGGCTTCTGAAGTGGTTGTGGTAGAAGAAAGCGTAACCGAAGTGGTGGTGGCCGACGAAATGGCTTCCGCTGCCAGCAGCCCGGCCGATGCGATTTTGGCCGCTGATGCGCAAAATAATGATGCCGCCAAAGTGGTGGTGGAAAACGGCGTGGTGAAATTCTACTTTGCCACCGGCAAGGCCGATTTGGCGCAAGGTGCCGATGAAGCGCTGCAAGATGTGCTCGCCGGTGCCAAAGAAGGCAAAAAAGCGGTGATTTCCGGCTTTCACGACGACACCGGCAACCGTGCGCAAAATGAAGAATTATCCAAACAGCGCGCATTTGCCGTGCGCGATGCCTTGCTGGCGCTGGGCGTGCCCGAGTCGCAAATCGAATTGCGCAAGCCCGAAAGCACCGAGGGCAGCGGCAACAATGCCGAAGCCCGCCGCGTAGAAGTGGTGCTGGAATAAAAAGACAGAAATAAAAAACACCGGTTTGCAGCCGGTGTTTTTTATGGTGCGGCATCAGCCAAACGAACCGTAAAAAATAAGATAAAAGGCCGTCTGAAAAACTTTCAGACGGCCTTTGGTTCGTAGGCAGGATTCTTGAATCCTGCACTTGTTCGGCAGAACAAGCCACGCACATCGCTTTAACCGATGGCCAAACGTCGGATTAAAATCCAACCTACACAGATGGTGCTGTCGAACTGCTTTTATTTTGTAAGCTTATTTTTTGAATGGGAAAAGGCCGTCTGAAAAGCTTTCAGACGGCCTTTGGCGTAAATGCAAAAAAGCACCGCCATTGCGGTGCTTTTTTATCGGGTTGGCGGAGTGGACGGGACTCGAACCCGCGACCCCCGGCGTGACAGGCCGGTATTCTAACCAACTGAACTACCACTCCGCACAAAAAAATGGTGGGTGATGACGGAGTCGAACCGCCGACATTCTGCTTGTAAGGCAGACGCTCTACCAACTGAGCTAATCACCCGTTTTCTTTCGCGCTCATCGCTGCGAAGACAGGATTAAACCAAAATCCGGCCGCCTGCGCAAGCAAATTTTGCATTGATTTAGCCCTCTCCTTGTAATGCCCAGTTTTCAAAAGAGATTATTTTTTCTTTATGACCGGCCACCACCAAAATATCATCGCCTTCCAAGCAAAAGTCTGTGTCAAACTGCTGGATTTGATGCATATGGCGGCGCACCGACAATAATTTGACATTCAAATGCTGCAAGGGCAGCTCATCAATGTGCCGGCCCACGGCATGGGCGGCCTCGGGCAGGGTAAAGGCATAGCGGCTGATGCTGTTGCGTTCGTCGTAAAAGCCGGCTTCGTCATCGCTGCCCACAAACAAATCTTCCAGCATGGCATAGCGGCTGCGGCGGATGTTCATGATGATTTGATGCACGTTTTGATAGGAAATGCCCGCGCCGAGCAAGGCATAGGCGGCCAGCGCGAGGCTGGTTTCTTTGGTGTCGGACACGGCTTCTTCTGCGCCCATTTGCGTAAAGGTTTGCAGATAATCATCGCTGGTGGCGCGTACATGCACGGGCATGGTGGGATGCATGTGCATGATGGTGTCAATTACATGGCGGCTTTCATGCATATTGTTGAGCGTGATCACCACCATTTTGGCACGCGCCAAGCCGGCCGCTTCGAGCACTTCGCGCCGTTTGGCATCGCCAAACGACACCGGCTCGCCGGCGCTGCGTGCAATCTGTACCCGCTCGGCATCCATATCGAGCGCGTAATAAGGGATATTTTCCTGCGCCAGAATCCGGCCTATGGTTTGGCCGCCGCGCCCATAGCCCACAATCAGAATGTGTTCGGATTTATTCATGGTGGCGATGAGCATGTTTTGCAGATCGACAGCTTTCATATCCCAGCTCGATTTCACCAGCCGCGCCACCACGCGCTCGCTGCTGTTGAGAATAAACGGCGCCAATATCATCGAAATCAAAATCGCAGCGGTGGCGGCCTGCTCCAATTCGCCGGAAAGCAGGTTCAGCCCGTGCGACACCGCCAAAATCACAAAGCCGAATTCGCCGCCCTGCGCCAGATACATTGATGCTTTCAGGCTGTCGGCCACGTTGTGGCGCATATAGCGTGCCAGCGCAAACACAATCAGCCCTTTGAGCAGCAGCAAAATGGCCAGCAGCATCAGCACCAGCTGCCAACCCTCGAAAAGCGCGCCGATATCCAGCTTCATGCCGACGGTGATAAAGAAAAAGCCGAGCAGAATATCGCGAAACGGGCGGATATCGTCTTCCACCTGAAAACGGTATTCCGTTTCTGAGAGCAGCATGCCGGCCACAAACGCGCCCAATGCCAGCGACAAGCCCTCCAGCTCGGTGAGATAGGCCACACCCAACGTAACCAACAACACGTTGATCATGAAAAGTTCAGACGATTTCTGCCGCGCCACCAGCCGAAACCAAGGGGTCATCACGCGGTTGCCGATCACAAACAGCAAGCCCAGCGTGGCCGCCATTTTCACAAACGCAATCCCCAGCGCCATCCACAAGCTATCCTGATTACCGCCGGCCAGCGCGGGCAAAAGAATCATCAGCGGCACCACGGCGATGTCCTGCATCAGCAGCACGCCCATCGCCATCTGCCCGTGCGGCTGCCCCAATTCGGTTTTCTCGGAAAGAATGCGGCTCACAATGGCGGTGGACGACATCGTCAGCGCGCCGGCCACAGCAAAAGCCCAGATAAACGGCGTGCCGGCCAGCATCAGAATGCCGAGTATGGAAACGATGGTGATCACCACCTGCATGCCGCCCAAGCCAAACACCAGCTTGCGCATCGCCCGAAGCTTGGGCAACGAAAATTCCAGCCCGATGCTGAACATCAAAAACACAATGCCGATTTCGCCCAGATAATCGGTGGCTGCGGTTTGCGGAATCAGGTGCAGCACGCCGGGGCCGGCCAAAAAGCCCACCAGCAGATAGCCGAGCATAGAGGGGATATTCAAACGGCGGCAAACGATCACCGTCAGCACGGCAACCAGCAATACGATCACAATCGGGGCGAGAGAAAAATGCATAATGGGTGCTCAGACGCATCGGCCAATGGCAAACAGCCTGCGCCGATATAGGGGAAAACGCTTATTATATCGAACCGCGCGGCTGATGCGGGCGCATTGCATCACTTTATCCGGATATTTAAATGGTTTATCAGCGAGCGCCCGGGAAATAGGTTGAGTTTTTTCAACAATCATCAGATGGGGCTGCCATTCATCGCACAGCCATGCTGTTTGAATTAGGGTCTGTTCACAAAGTTTTCAGACGGCCTCTAAAATCATCCAGTGTTTGATAGCCTTTGGCCGCCATGATTTCTTTCAATTCCCGCGTCAGCCGCGCAAACGCGCCTATGCCCTCTTCTTGTAGCGTGGTACCGACCTGCACCATGCTCGCGCCGCAGAGAATGTGCTCAAACACATCGCTGCCGTTCACCACGCCGCCGGTGCCGATAATCTGGATTTCCGGCTTCAGCCGCTCATAAAAAGCGCGCACATTGGCCAGCGCCGTGGGTTTTAAATAAGCACCACCAATGCCGCCGAATCCGCCTTTGGGCCTGATCAACACGGTTTCACTCGCCGCATCCACGCACAAGCCGTTGCCGATGCTGTTGACCGAATTCACATAAGCGAGCGGAAAGCGGTTGAGAATGGCGGCGATTTCATCAAAATGAATCAAATCGAAATAAGGCGGCAGCTTGATGCCCAAAGGCGCTTGATAAAGCGCAAACACCGCCTCCAAAATGCGCGCCACCGCTTCGAAATCATAGCCGGTTTGCGGCTTGCCCGGCACATTGGGGCAGGAAAGGTTTAATTCGACAATGCCGGCAAAATCAGAAGCCTGCACCTGCCGAATCAGCGCCAAATCTTCTTCCACATTAAAGCCGGTAATCGATAAAAAATAACTTCTGCCGGGGAAATCACGCTGTGCCTGCGACACATAATCCAAATAATAAGCCAAGCCGTGATTGGGCAAACCCATCGAATTAATGCTGCCAAAAGGCACCGTGCAATAGCGCGGCTCGGGGTTGCCCGCCCTCGGTGCCAGTGTGGCGCTTTTGGTGACAAAAGTGGCGGCGGCCGAGCGCTGCACGGCATCAAGCTCATGGGCGCTGTGGCAATACACGCCCGAAGCATTCATGATGCAGTTGGCAAAAACCGAGCCGGCAATTTGGGTTTGGGTGGAAATCACAAAACACTCCTGGTGCAGATGAAAGATGGCGCAATCTAACATATTGTTGCAACAGTATTTATGATGAAGCGCAATGTAGCGCAAAATCATTCAAACACTTCAACTTTATTCTAAGCCCCATTCAATGGCCGTCTGAAGCAACAAGCCGCCACGCTTGCCGAAGCAGGGAAATCATTCCCAAATGGCATAGACAAAGCCCATACTACCGTTTATTATTTTAAAAAACCGATTATCTGTATGTTTAAGGGGAACATTGTGACGGGTTCATACGAGCTTTACCGCTGCGCCGTTTTATCCACTTCCACCGGCTCGCTCGACAGCATTCTCAGCCGCGACAGCCCGATTCAGATTCTGCGCCTCACCCTCACCCTCGACGGCATCCGCTACACCGACGGGCTCGATTTAAAACCCGAAATTTTCTACCAATGGCTCTACCGCCACCCCGGCCGCGCCGTGCAAACCACGCCGCCCACGCCCGAATCTCTGCGCGAAACCTTCAGCTATCTGAAAGCACAGGGCTATCACGAAGCCATCGTCACCACCATCAGCCGGCGCATGAGCGAGAGCCATCAGATTATCCGCCAAGTGGCCGACGAGATGGCCGGCGAGCTCACCATTCATGTGCTCGACACCGGCGTGGCCGGCATGCCGGAAGGCTTTTTCGCACTCGAAGCCCTGCGCCTGCTCAAAAGCGGCCGCACCCCGGCGCAAACCATGGCGCATTTGGAGCAGCTCAAATCGCGCTGCGAAGTGGTGTTCAGCGTGCATTCTCTTCAGCAGCTCACCAACAGCGGCGGCCTGATGCGCATCGGTGCCATGTTTAGCGACCTGCTCGGCCTCAAGCCCGTGTTTGCCTTTCGCAACAACACTCTGCGCAAAATCGCCGTAGCCCGCAGCAGCGACCATCTGCTCGATGAAACCGTGGCCGCCGTGGCCGCGCGCATTGCCGCCAAAAATATCGATGATTTGGTGCTGTGCGGCATGTATTGCGGCAACCTCGAGCTCTACAACCGCTTTGCCAAAAAGCTGCACAACCAAACCGGCCTGCATCTGCAAGGCATCCCGATTTCACCGGTGCTGGGCGCTTATATCGGCCCCGATGCCGTGGGCGTGGGCATCGTAGAGAAATTGCCCGAATAAGCCGCTTGCCTGTATAGTTTAGGCCGTCTGAAAACGTTCAGACGGCCTAACTGCTTTTCCCATTACAACAACATAACTACCAACCGGAGCCGCACCATGTGGGCAGAAATCAGCGAATTCATCCAGCAAGGGCCGATACGCAGCGAAATCATTCAATCGGTGCTGCTGATTATCGGCGTGTTGCTCGTGCGCACCGTGATTCTGCAAACCCATTTCCGCCGCCACCCCACCATGCAGATCGAAGACATGCGCCGCTGGGTGGTGGTGAGCCGCAACCTCACCCTGATTGCCTGCTTAATCGGCCTCATCAGCGTGTGGGCCGCGCAAATCCAAACCCTCGCGCTCTCGATGTTTGCCATTGCCGCGGCCATCGTGCTGGCCACCAAAGAGCTGATTATGTGCCTTTCCGGCAGCCTTTTGCGCAGCCTCACCAAGCAATATTCCGTGGGCGACTACATCGAAATCGGCGGCCTGCGCGGGCGCGTGGTCGACATCAACCTTTTCAACACGCTGATGATGCAGATCGGCCCTAATATTCTGGTGGGCCAGCTCAGCGGCAAAACCGTGTCGTTTCCCAACAGCCTGCTGCTGGCCCAATCGGTGCAGCGCGACAATATCCTGGGGCCTTATGTGATTCACACCTTCGACATTCCCGTGCCGCTGGCGGTCGACCCCGATGCCGTGCTGCCGCCGCTGCAAGCCCTGCTCGAGCAGCTTTGCGCCCCTTATGTGGCCGAAATCGAACAGCATCTGGCGCTGATTCAAACCCAAAAGCTCTTCATCACCCCCGCCGCACACCCGCGCCTGACCTGCGTGCCCCACGACGACAAAGTGTATAACCTCATCGTGCGCTTTGCCTGCCCGCTCTACAAAAGGCTGGAAATCCAGCAAAACCTCATCAGCGAATTTATGCGCGTGCAATACCGGCTGCTGCATCCGGCGGCATAAATGTTATAAAATGTTATAATTCATTTCATCCTCAAGGCCGTCTGAAAGCACACCGCCATGTATGACAACACCCGTTTCCACACCGATGAAAACTACCCCGCCGGCCTGCCCGCGGAAAACGCCGCCACCCACATCGGCATGTATTGGGCATGGGCGGCCTCGCAAAACCTGCACAACCCCGTGTGGCAAAGCGCGCCCGAGAGCGCCGAAGATTTCGCCGCCATGCAGGAAGGCCGGCTTAGCGGCGCCGAATTTCTACTGCGCCATATGGACGGCGCCCTGATGCGCGATGATTTCAACGAATTCGGCCAGCGCTTCACCGCGTTTTACTACGACGATGAAGAAGACGGCTACGGCAACTTTATGGCCGATTACGTCACCACCATGAACACCCCCGCGCTCGGCAGCTTTTATCATGTGGCCGACAACACAGAAAACCGCATCAAGCTCGAAGCCGTGTTTCAGACGGCCTTTGAAGCGTGGCAGCAATCATTGCGCCCGTCATCATAAAATGCCTTAATAGGCAACAAACACCTGTTAAAAATAGCCATTTTTCTATACAATCCACTCTGTTATATTTGAAAACCCATACCATTCAAATCAAGGCACGGGCAGATTCGCCCGAGCCGCACTGCACCAGAATGCTTTATGAGCCAAACCATCATCCTTGCCATGCCTTATCTTTACGGGCTGGATTACTGCATAGAAAAAAATCTGCGCCATTACGGCTATGAAGTGGTGAACCTGTGTTATGACGACAGGCACTCTTACTACCCGAGCCTTGCCGCCCGTTTGCGCAACCTTTATCACAAACACATCACAAAAGACGGCAATTACAAGAAAAAGCTGAAATTTTCCCGTTATCAAGCAGAAATAGAACACAAACTGGCCGCCTTGCACGAAAAAGCCGATTTCGCCCTCTGCATCCGCGCCAATATCTACCCCAAAGAAGTGATTGCCCAAATCCGCCAACATAGCCGCACCTGCATCAATTACCAATGGGACGGCATCGAGCGCTTTCCCGATATCTTGCAATACCTGCCCTACTTCGACCGCTTTTATGTGTTTGATCAATCAGATGCTGAAAAATACCGGCAATACGGCTTTCAAGCCATCACCAATTTTTATTTCGATTTCCCCATCGAGGCCGCCCCCGCAGCGCCCGCCGGCATTTATTTTCTGGGCGGCTATGAAGCCAACCGCGAGGCGGAAACCCGATTATTCATCGACACCGCACGCCGTTTGAATCTGCCGTTGGATTTTTATATCTACAGCAAAGACGAGCGCGCAGAAAAAGCCTTCGGCCAAGCCGGCATCACCTATCTGAACCAGCAAAGCGCGCTGACATTCGAGCAAAATCTGCAAAAAGTGCAGCAATGCGAAGTGGTGGTGGATTTTGTCAGCCCCGACCATCAAGGCCTTTCATTCCGCCTGTTTGATGCCTTGCGTTTTGATAAAAAAGTAATCACCACCAATCAGGCCGTTACCCGTTATGATTTTTATCGGCCGGAAAATATTTTTGTGTGGAATGGAACAGATCTGAGCGGGCTGGCCGATTTTCTCAGCCTGCCCTATCAAGCGATTGACCCAGAAATCAAAAAACGCTATTCGTTTAAAGGCTGGCTCGACCAAATTTTGGAAAACCGCCCATCTGCATAGCCGCCCCAATTGCTTCGCTTGCATTGCACAAAAAACATTACACCCACAAAACCAATAAAATCAAAATATAAGGAAAACGCATGAATCAACCTTTGGTGTCGGTGATTATCCCCTGCCACAACACCGCAGCCTACCTCACCGAAACATTAGAAAGCCTATTTGCCCAATCATTTGACCATTTCGAAGCCATTGCCATTGATGACGGCTCAAGCGACGACACGCTTGAAATATTGCAGCGATTTGCCGCCATCGATAAGCGTTTAACCGTGTTGAGCCAGGCCAATACTTATTGCGTGATTGCCCGCACCAATGCCATTGCCCGAGCCAAAGGCAAATATTTGGTCTGCCTGGATTCTGATGATAAATTAGCCGTTGATTATTTGAAAAAATGCGTGGCAATCGCAGAATCAGACGAGCAATTATCGGTGGTTTACAGCAAAGCCATGCTGTTTGACCGTGAAAATAAAGCGTGGGCGCTGCCCGAATTCCACACCAAAGATTTCTTGCTGAGCAATTGCATTTTTATCACCGCCTTAATCCGCAAAAGCCATTACGATGCCGTGGGCGGATTCGACACCGGCCTGACCATGTTTGAAGATTGGGATTTATTTATTTCACTGGTTGAAAATCACGGCAAAATACACCGCATCAATGAGCCGCTTTTTTTCTACCGCCAGCGCCAAACCTGCTCTTCTGTTACCAATCAGGCCTCCAAACAAAAATGGTCGGACAATCTGTTTAAAATCTACCAAAAGCACTATGCTTTTTATTGCAGCAACGGCCTTTATTTTCATGACTTAATGGCAGCACGCTTAAAACGCGAACAATATTATCAAAAACCTTGGCGCAAATGGTTTTATAAATATTTCAAACCCCAAAAATATAAAATATTGTGCGATAAATCGCATTGCGGATAAAATATATTGCCAAAACATGCATCAATTAAAGAAAGCTTCGCGCCGATGGCCAAATGGAAAAGCAGCCTGAAATACCAGATAAATAAACTGCACAGCAAACATGAACGTTTAAACTATTAAAAAGCCCACTTATGAAAATCCTCATCACCGGCGGTGCCGGCTTTATCGGCTCGGCGCTTATCCGCCACATTATCCGGCACACCGACCACAGCGTGGTCAATGTAGACAAGCTCACTTATGCCGGCAATCTCGAGTCGCTCGAATCGGTGGCCGCCAGCCCGCGCTATGCCTTCGAGCAGGTGGATATCTGCAACCGCGCCGAGCTTGAGCGCGTGTTTGCCGCGCACCAACCCGATGCACTGATGCATTTGGCGGCGGAAAGCCATGTCGACCGCTCGATTGACGGCGCGGCGGCGTTTATCGAAACCAATATTGTCGGCACCTACACGCTTTTGGAAGCCGCGCGCGCTTATTGGCAGCAGATGCCGTCTGAAAAGCGCGATGCATTCCGCTTTCATCATATTTCCACCGATGAAGTGTATGGCGATTTGCACGGCAGCGATGATTTGTTTACCGAAACCACACCTTATGCGCCCAGCAGCCCTTATTCGGCTTCGAAAGCATCCAGCGATCATTTGGTGCGCGCCTGGCTGCGCACCTACGGCCTGCCCGCATTAATCACCAATTGCTCCAACAATTACGGCCCCTTCCATTTCCCTGAAAAGCTGATTCCGCTGATGATTTTGAATGCGCTTTCAGGCAAGCCTTTGCCGGTGTATGGCAACGGGCAGCAAATCCGCGACTGGCTGTTTGTGGAAGACCACGCGCGCGCGCTTTATGCCGTGCTGATGCAGGGCGAAATCGGCGAAACCTATAATATCGGCGGCCACAACGAGCAGGCCAATATCGATGTGGTGCGCAGCATTTGCGCGCTGCTGGAAGAAATGGCGCCGCAAAAGCCCGCCGGTGTGGCCAACTATGCCGACTTGATCACCTTTGTGGCCGACCGCCCCGGCCACGATGTGCGCTATGCCATCGATGCGGGCAAAATCGGCCGCGAATTGGGCTGGCTGCCGCAGGAAACCTTTGAATCGGGCTTGCGCAAAACCGTGCGCTGGTATCTCGACAACCGCCCATGGTGGCAGCATGTGCTCGACGGCTCTTACCGCTTAGAGCGTTTGGGACAAGGAGCAGCATCATGAAAGGCATTATTTTGGCAGGCGGCTCGGGCACGCGCCTTTATCCGGTCACGCGCGGCGTGTCCAAGCAATTGCTGTCGGTGTATAACAAGCCGATGATTTATTACCCGCTCTCGGTGCTGATGCTGGCCGGCATCCGCGAAGTGTTGGTGATTACCACGCCGGAAGATCAGGCCGCTTTCCGCCGCCTGCTCGGCGATGGCAGCGATTTCGGCATTCAAATCAGCTATGCTGCACAGCCCAGCCCCGACGGCTTGGCGCAGGCTTTTATCATCGGTGAAACATTTATCGGCGATGACAGCGTGTGTTTGGTGTTGGGCGACAATATTTTCTATGGCCAGTCGTTCAGCCAAAGCCTGCAAAAAGCCGCCGCACAAGCGCACGGTGCAACGGTGTTTGCCTATCAGGTGAAAGATCCGGAGCGCTTCGGCGTGGTGGAATTCAATCGTGATTTCAAAGCCTTGTCGATTGAAGAAAAGCCCGTGCAGCCGAAATCCGATTGGGCGGTGACCGGCCTTTATTTTTACGATAAGCGCGTGGTGGAATTTGCCAAGCAGGTGAGGCCGTCTGAACGCGGCGAGCTGGAAATCACCAGCATCAACCAAATGTATCTCGAAGACGGCTCGCTCAATGTGCAATTGCTCGGCCGCGGCTTTGCCTGGCTCGACACCGGCACGCACGAGAGCCTGCACCAAGCAGCATCTTTTGTGCAAACGGTGGAAGAATTGCAAAACCTGCAAATCGCCTGCTTAGAAGAAATCGCCTGGCGCAACGGCTGGCTTTCAGACGGCCAATTGGAAGCGCTGGCCGCGCCGATGTGCAAAAACGAATATGGCCGCTATCTGTTGCGCTTATTGAAAAACCGACATGGTCATTAAGTGAATTTAAATAAATCGCAGGCCGTCTGAAACATCAGAAAGCATGATTGATGAATATTATCCCCACCCGCATTCCCGACGTGAAAATCCTCGAGCCAAAAGTGTTCGGTGATGAGCGCGGCTTTTTTATGGAAACCTTCCGCGATGAATGGTTTCGGGCGAATATTGCTCCGCACACCTTTGTGCAGGAAAACCATTCCAAATCCGCCTCCGGTGTGTTGCGCGGCCTGCACTACCAAACCGAACACACCCAAGGCAAGCTTGTGCGCGTGGTGGCCGGCGCCGTGTTTGATGTGGCCGTGGATTTGCGCCGCAAATCGCCCACCTTCGGGCAATGGGCAGGCGCCGTGCTCTCGGCGGCCAACAAGCACCAACTGTGGGTGCCCGAAGGCTTTGCCCACGGCTTTTATGTGTTGGGCGACGGCGCAGAATTCGTATACAAATGCACTAATTATTACCACCCCGAATCCGAGCAAAGCCTGCTGTGGAACGATGCCGCCCTCGCCATCGACTGGCCGCTCACCGGCGAGCCGCAACTGTCAGCCAAAGATATGGCGGGCAAACCTTTGAATCAAGCCGTTTTATTCGATTGAATGTTATGAATAATATTGCCATCAGCATCAACTGCTTCCGCAGCGGCGGCGGCATGGAAAGCTACACCTTCGATTTGGTCAGGCAGCTTGCCGCCGAACAGCAAACTGTTAGCGTTTATGCATCGGTGTTCGACACCTCCGTGTCTGAATACCGACAAATTCAGGCGGTGCACATCAATCAAAAACGGATACCGAAAAAGCTGCGCCCCTATTTTTTCGCCCGCCAACTCGACCGCAAACGCCGGCCTGGCGAGCCACTGATTGCCTGCAACCCCAGCGACCATGCCGATGTGTTTATCTGCGGCGGCACCCATTTGGGCTATCTGCAGGGCATGCAGCAGCAGGCCAACCTGCTCGACAAACTCACCATCCGCCGCAACCGCAGCAATTATGAAAGCGCGCGCAGCATTATGGCGCATTCGCAGCTGATGCAGCGCGAGCTGCTCGATTTATACGGCATCACGCCTGAAAAAATCCGCGTGGTGCACCCGCCGGCCGACACCGCACGCTTTTATCCGCAACCCGAAAGCATTGCCGCCACCCGCGCGCAATACGGCTTTGCCGATGATGAAACCGTGTTTCTTTTCCCTTCAACCGGCCACAAGCGCAAAGGACTGGATTTATTGGCGGCTTTTTTCGAGCAAACCGCCTTGCCGGTAAAGCTCGCCGTGGCCGGCTCACCGCTGCCGCGGCCCATGAAAAATGTGCTTGAATTGGGCTTCTGCAAAAATATGCCCGAGCTTTACCGCGCCGCCGACTACACCATTATGGCCTCGATGTATGAGCCTTTCGGCCTCGTGGGCGTGGAATCGGTGCTGTGCGGCACGCGCGTGGTGCTGGCCGACAATATGGGCTGCTGCGAAGTGCTCACCGACAGCGCCGGCTTTTTCTTTTCCCGCCAAAATCCGCAAACGCTGGCAAGCTGCATCGAAAAAGCCGTTAACCTCAAAGCCGCCGGATTGCATAAATTGGCCGACCCGAAGCAAGCATTAAGCTATAATCCCACTTTGCCGCACCACATCCGGCAGCTTTTCCAAATGTTAGAGGCCGTCTGAAAGATTTTTATGAAGCTGATTATCCTCGACCGCGATGGCGTGATTAACCAAGATCGCGATGATTTCGTTAAATCCGCCGACGAATGGATACCGATTGCAGGCAGCATGGACGCGATTGCCTTTCTCACCGAAGCGGGCTACACCGTGGCCGTGGCCACCAATCAATCGGGCATCGGCCGCAAATATTTCACCATGCAAGAGCTCACCGAAATGCACAATAAAATGCACCGTTTGGCGCAACAGGCCGGCGGCGTCATCGACGGCATCTGGTTTTGCCCGCACACGGCCGCCGACGGCTGCGATTGCCGCAAACCCCTGCCCGGCATGGTGAGCGATATTTTAAGCCGCTTCAATGCCGAAGCGGCCGACACTTGGCTTGTGGGCGACAGCTTGCGCGATTTGCAGGCCATTGCCGCAGTGGGCGGCAAGCCCGCACTGGTGCTCACCGGCAAAGGCAAAAAAACGCTGGCAGCCGAGGGCGATTCATTGCCTGAAAACACGCAAGTGTTTGATAATTTATTGGCTTTTTCGCAATATTTGCTGCAAAACCATGCAGAGGCCGTCTGAAAAACAGCTGAGCACCCCTCAAAAAAGCTCTGCCCGATTTTTTAAAAGAAAGCGATTATGCTGCTGATCCGCAATTTGATTTACTGGCTGCTGCTGGTGCTGATTACCCCGCCGATATTTCTGCTGTTTTTGCCGGCCGCACTGTTTCACAACGGTGCCAACAAAATGGGGCGCGTGTGGGCGCTCACGCTGATGTGGTCTCTCAAGCACATTATCGGCCTGAATTATCGCGTCATCGGGCGCGAAAACATTCCCGCCGGGCCCGCGATTATTTGCAGCAAACACCAATCAGGCTGGGAAACCTTAGCCTTGCAGGAAATTTTCCCACTACAGGTTTATGTGGCCAAAAAAGAATTGTTCAAGCTGCCTTTTTTCGGCTGGGGGCTGAAGCTTGCCAAAACCATCGGCATCGACCGCAGCAACCGCGCACAAGCCAACACTCAATTAATGGCGCAAGGTTTGGCACGCAAGCGCGATGGCTTGTGGATTACCATTTTTCCGGAAGGCACGCGCATCCCGCCCGGCCGGCAAGGCAAATACCGCCAAGGCGGCGCGCGCATGGCGCAAATGTTTGAAATGGATTTGGTGCCCGTAGCGCTCAACAGCGGCGAATTCTGGCCGCGCAATTCCTTTATGAAATACCCAGGTGAAATCACCGTGGTGATCGGCGCGCCCATCCGCCACCATAGCGGCACCCCTGAAGAAATGATGGCGCAATGCGAGCATTGGATTGAAAACCAGCAAAGCCAAATCAGCGGCGCAGGCCCTTGCGCAGCCGGAAAAACCAACGCCAAGGCCGTCTGAAACATGGCATCAAGCGATCACATTTCCGCCATTCTTTTCGCCCTTTTGGCTATTGCTTTCGGCTGGCGCTATTTCGGCCACGGCCTGCGTGCCGACGGTTTCCACCCCGCCACCCGCCGCTTATTGCTCGGCGCCGGCACCGCCATCATCGTGCTGAGCCTGCTTTATTATCTGGGCGCGCTTTAATATGGCCGCTTTTACCCACACGCTTTCAGACGGCCTCAAGCTGCAAGTGCAACTCAAACGCAGCGCCAAAAAAAACATCATCCTGCGCCCCGTGTCGGCAGAAGCCATCAGCGTAAACGCCCCGCCCTTTCTCAGCCTGCCCAAGCTGGCCGCCTGGCTGCAAGCCAACGAGCCGCTGCTGCGCCAAACCCTGCAACGCGCACCGGCAAGCTCACTCGCGCACTTGCCCGACCAAATCTGGTATCGCGGTGAGGCCACCTCTATTCTTTCCCACCCGTATTCCACCATCCGCCACGAGCAGGGCCGGCTGCTGCTGCCCGACACACTCAGCCCGCCGCAGCAAAAAGCCGCATTACGCCGCCATTTGCAAGAATGCGCCGCCCACACCCTGCTGCCCCTGCTGCAAACGCACGCACAAAAGCTGCAACTATTCCCCGCCGCCACCGCACTTTCCAACGCCAAAACCTTTTGGGGCGTGTGCCGCAGCCGCAGCGGCATCCGCCTCAACTGGCGGCTGATCGGCGCACCCGATTTCGTGGCCGATTATGTGTGCATCCACGAGCTCTGCCACCTGCCCCACCCCAACCACAGCCCGCAATTCTGGGCGCGCGTCAATCGCCACACACCGCACACCGCCGCGGCCAAACAATGGTTCAAGCAACACGGGCAGGCATTATTTGTATTGGATTAAAATTCACTCGCCAGAGTTATTCAGAGCCTCCTTAAACATCACAAAGGCCGTCTGAAATCAAATCTTTCAGACGGCCTGTCATAAAGCTGCTTTAAAAAGCATGCCTCAACCCGATTTACTTAAACCAACTTTTAATCTTCTGAAACAAGGAAGTGCTTTGTTTTTCAAAATGATCGGCGGGCAAAGCCGGCGGGGCTTCACGATGCACCGGAAGCGCACCGAAACTTTGCGCTACCGGCATGATTTCAATGCTGTTCACATTCATATGCGCCGGACGTTGATAAAGCCATAAAGCCGTGTCGGCAATATCTTCGGGGCGGATAAACTGCACATTTTCATAAAGCTTGGCCGCGCGCGCATCATCGCCCTTAAAGCGCACATTGGAAAATTCCGTGTCGCCGCACAAGCCCGGCTCGATATTGCTCACGCGCACATCGGTGCCGGCCAAATCGGCGCGCAAATTTAGGCTGAATTGGCGCACATAAGCCTTGCTCGCACCATATACATTGCCGCCCGGATAAGGATAAGTGCCGGCAATAGAGCCCAAATTGATGATATAGCCGCTCTTGCGCGCCACCATTTGCGGCAGCACTTGCCGGGTCAGATAAGTGAGCCCGATAATATTGGTGTTGATCATGGTGAGCCAATCGGCAAAATCAGCCTGCGCAGCAGGCTCAAGCCCAAGCGCCAAACCGGCGTTGTTGATCAACGCATCAATCTCCGCAAACGGCTCGGGCAGGCTTTGCAAAGCCGCATCCACCGAAGCCTGATCGCTCACATCCATTTGCAGCGGATAAAATCGATCGCCCAGCTCAGCCTGCAGAGCTTCAAGCTTGTCGGTGCGCCTTGCCGCACCGATTACATGATAACCGGCTTCAACAAAGCGGCGGCACATCGCCTCGCCAAAGCCCGCCGATGCCCCGGTGATTAATATCGCCATTTCTTACGCTCCTTTCATCATCTGTATCGCTGGTTAATATGGTGACAAGACTACCACAACCGAGCCCGCCAAGCTTGGCAAAAACACGTTAAATGGCAACCGGAAACTTTTCAGACGGCCTTATTTTGGTAAAATCTGCCAAAGTTATGCATGGATATTATCGGAAAACCCGGCCACACCCTATTTGCAATCCACTCAAAGCAAATCGCCGCCATACGGCTGAATTTAGCTCATCCAACATAGTCGTATGCATAAAGCCGCCCAACCACAGGGAGCCACCATGAAATATTGCCTCATCCTCTGCCTGCTGGCCCTTCTCAGCAACGCTCACGCCGCCGATGCCGATGTGGCTGCGCGCGAACGCTATATGAAAGATTTCCGCAGCGCCAACAAAGCCATCGGCCGGCTGCTCAAAGCCAATCCCGCCGATATGGCCGCACTTTCCCGCCAAACCGCCGACTTGCAGGCGCTGGCCGACAAACCTTGGCCACACTACGCCTCACCCGCGGCCACGGGCGAGGCCAAAGCCGCTGTGTGGCAGCAGCCGCAACAATTTCAGGCCGCCATTCAACGCTTTAGCGAGGCCACAGCCGCCCTAAACAACGCAGCCCAACAAGGCAACCAAGCGGCGGCAAAAAGTGCATTCGGCCAACTTGGCCAAAGCTGCAAAGCCTGCCACGACACCTTCCGCCGTTAATCCACCCGCATCGTGCCGGCAAAAATATGGCCGTAAACACACAGGCCTTAGGGGCTGTCCACAATTCATCTCGTGGCAATTTTTTGGCTCAAAAACGCGCCTGCCGCGTTGAAAATGCTCGCAAGGTGTCCAACCTTGCTGCGCTTTTCGCCTTGCAAACGCGCTTTTTCGCTCAAAATCTTACGCACGGATGAAATGTGAACAGACCCTAGCCCAACAGCAACCCACACATTTCACAGCCAACTGTTGCCAAAACCGCTAAAATGTATTAATACATACAGAAATGCCCATCCGAACTCATAACAACATACCCCGAACAACCACAACCCAAAGGAAGCTCCATGAACATCAAAACCACCTTAACCATCGGCGCCATGGCCGCCACCCTGATGCTTGCTGCCTGCGGCGGCGGCGCCGATGTTGCCAAAGGCCCGAATTCCGAAGCCCGCACCACCGCATTCAAAGCCATGATGCCCAATTTCAGCAGCATGGGTAAAATGGTTAAAGGCGAAGAGCCTTATGAAGTAGAAAAATTCAAAACCGCCGCAGCCGCCTTTACCGAAGAGAGCAAAAAACCCTTCGAGCACTTCCAGCAAGACGCCGAAGGCAATGGCGATGCCCTGCCCGCAGTGTGGGAGCGCCCGGATGACTTCAAAGCCGCCGAAGACAAATTCCACGCCGCCGTGGCCGTATTAAACACCGCCGCGCAAAGCGGCAGCCTGGAAGAAATCAAAGTTGCTTATGGCGACACCGGCGCCAGCTGCAAAGCCTGCCACGACACCTTCCGACGCCCCAAATAAAGCCTCGAAAAAAGGCCGTCTGAAAGAAATTTTCAGACGGCCTTTTTTTTCAGTGCAGTTATGTCAGTCCCAAAAACGTACGATACCTATAGTGAAATGAATAATACCGATTCAAATGAATAAGCCATTAATAAATAAACCATTATCGATATTACATGCAAAGGCCGTCTGAAACCTCTTATGACGGTCTTTGTTTCGAATACCAAGCAAAACACTGGGAAAAAGGAAGATTATCTGCGGCTCACCGCTTGTTATCTTACTTTTTAGTTTTGGCATGAACCTAGGGTCTGTTCACAATTCATCTCGTGGTAATCTTTTGGCTCAAAAACGCGCCTGCCGCGTTGAAAATGCTCGCAAGGTGTCCAACCTTGCTGCGCTTTTCGCCTTGCAAGCGCGCTTTTGCGCTCAAAATCTTACGCACGGATGAATTGTGAACAGACCCTAGAAAATATTGAAATTTTAAGGCGCACAACCACGGCCTACCATCTCTTGTATCGGCAATTAAATATAAACTATAGGCCGGATTTGCAAATACACCTCTATTCCCAAATAACATTTGAAATTCAAATTTAACTGCCTCATCCATTATTACCACTCTTACATATATCGTCCAAGCTACAAATTATATCTACGCGAGCCAAACACAGCCTCTTTTTACAAAGCTTGGCGTTTATAAATGATGAACAAGCTTCACGGCTCATACACCACCGCACCAATCATGCCATGCTCATCTAAACCGCCATATTGCCTTTCCCATGCCCAAGCAGCCTCTCTCGCTGCGCATTGCCCGGCATAATCTGCCTGCGTTTGATTCATTTTCTGAAAATTCAGCACATTTAATTTATCGCAGCCCAGCTCGGATAAAGGCATGGCGGCAGATTGAGCTTCTGTTTCCGTGGAAGGCAAGGCTGCCAACGCCAAGGTCAGCATACCGGCCCCCAGCAGACACCGCCATTTGTTTCGTTTATTGCTCTTCATTTTGCACACTCCCAAAAATAATGACTAACCGGAGATAGGCCGGCCAAGCACTGATAAGCAAAAAAATCTTTAAATACCAATAAATAATAGTTTTGCGAATATTACTAAATTAAATCTAATTTTGCAACAATAAAATTTAAATACTATTAGAAAAAAATAATTTAATCCTTGGAATTAAGCTAAAAAAAGCGTAAACTGAGTCCAAGACAAAATAAATGCTTCATTAGGATAAGAAATGAATACCTTTAAAGAACGCTTAGCTTATTTATGGCAAAACGAAGCCAAGCAGGCAAAAATCGCTGCTGATATCGATATGACCATTGCCGGCTTCAGCCGCATCTGGCATGAGGGCGGCCTGCCGAAAGCCGAAACCCTCAAAAAAATCAAACAACTTAAAGGCTGCAGCATAGATTGGCTGCTCACCGGCGAGGGAGAACCCTTTTCCGATCATCCCGCACCGATAACCCATGCATTGGATACGCTCGGTAACCCGGTTGATCTGGATGAGTTTGTTTTTGTTCCACGCTATGACATACAGGCGGCGGCCGGCCATGGCCAGCTTGTAGAAAATGAAAAGCCTGTGTTCACCATGCCGTTTCGCCGACAATGGATTGAAACCTACATCACACGCGACAGTAAAAACCTGTCTGTTATTTCCGTGAAAGGCGATTCTATGGAAGGTGTGCTTAATGATGGCGACGCCATTTTAATCAACCACAGCGAAACCACACCGCGCGATGGGCTTTATGTGCTGCGAATCAATGAAAATCTCTTAGTCAAACGCCTGCAGGTGATGCCGGGCGGGCTGGTTAATGTGATTTCCGCCAACGAGGCTTATCCTTCTTTTGAAATCAATTTGCACAACATGACGGATGATGTAGCCATTATCGGCCGGGTAGAATGGTTCGGCCGAAATATTTAGCGGAGCTTTACCCTATCGCCGATTGAAATCAGCATATTCGCCCTGACTTGCCTAGCATTACAGTTTGCGCGACAATACCGTATACATTCATATAAAAGGAATCACACCATGTCAGACGAAAGCCCGATTGTTTTTACCGAAAGCTGCTGTGCTAAAGTAGCCGATTTGATTGCAGAAGAAAACAACCCCGATTTGAAATTGCGCGTTTTTGTAAACGGCGGCGGTTGCTCCGGCTTCCAATATGGCTTCACTTTCGATGAAATCAAAAATGACGACGACTTTGAAATCGAAAAAGCCGGCCTGAAATTTTTGGTAGATCCGATGAGCTATCAATATCTCATCGGTGCAGAAATTGATTACACCGAAAGCCTGCAAGGCTCGCAATTTGTTATCCGCAACCCCAATGCCGAAACCACGTGCGGATGCGGCTCCTCCTTCTCGGTTTAACGCCAAAACAAGCCGGAAATCTCTAAGAAAGCCGCTGAATATATTCAGCGGCTTTTCTTCTTTAAATTTTTTAACATGACATTTATAATTTGGCAGAAAACGCCCATATGCGCCAAAAATAAAATAGCACGAGAATAAACCGAAGGCTGCACAGCAACGCAAGCTCATGCAGCCAAGCTGCAGCGTAGCCATGCCATATAATTAAATAAAATTTCATTTTTATTTGAAAAAATGGATCTGCGCCACAATTTATCCACAAACAAAACTACCGCTAATCCATAATTATTGCCTTTTATATATAGTTTCAAAAAAAACAATATCCATTGGAATATCCTAACCCTTATTTTGTCGGTGGCTCAATCAAAATACCATCGTATTTAAAACGTATAAACTTATCAAATGATGGTATATCTTGATTTTAATGCTAAAAATTTAAACGGCGAGAAAGAATGAACAAGCAACAACCCCTTTATGACGTTTATGTTTCCTACCCACCCGGCGTTGATCATGGTCGGGTGGATGCTTGCATTCGGGATAATCTTCCCGACACGGAAGCAGAAGACTTGATTGCCGCGCTAGAGGAGCACCCGCAGGCCATCATCGCCGAACAATGCACTCGGGAAGAGCGTGAAAACGCACAGCATTATTTCAGCTATCTGGGGCTTGATGTGATTATCCGCCTATCTCTGGAATTGGCGCCGGACGGTACCGAGCACGAAGAAATTTTAGTCGAACAAGTTTCACAATGCCCTGTTTGCTACGCCATTATCGAAGATCCGGAGGCCAAAGAATGCCCCAGTTGCGGCACACATTTCGGTTCACTTTCCGAAAGCGTTCTTCAGCGCAAACGCATCGAATGGCAAGAGCGGGTCGCTTTTGAAAATCGTAAGCAACACGAAATTGCACAAAAATTGCAACAAGAAAAGCAGGAAGAAGAAAAACGCTTGCGTAAGCAAATCCGGGCCGAGCTGGAAGAACAGTTGCGCGCGCAAAGCGGCGTTACCCGCTATTTGCCTTATTGGCTGCGTGGAAAAAAAGGCATTTTGGGGATTTCATTAGTGATCTTTGTCATGATTGTTTTGCTTGGCTGCGGCTATTTGATTGCACGCATTGCATCCTGAAAAACACATATCAAATTTGTCTGTTCGTTAAATATTTCAGACGGCCTATCAAGTTAACTTTCATATATCTAACACAAAAAATTAAACCCTCACTTTAACTGCTATAAACCCGCTTCAACCCATCTAATAACGATCCAACCCACACAAGACATTCCAACATAAAAAAGCCGAAACCCGTTGATACGGTTTCGGCTTTTTATCTGCCAACCCTAAAATAACCTGACTGCATTCACTCGTATTGTTATCTCATGCCCGGCCGAAGCAAATAATCCTCATCTATCAAAATTAAAATAAAGAATCCAATTGCCCTTTTTGGCTGCCGCCGGAAGGCGCAGCAGGTGCCGCCGGTTCATTGCCAGCGCCGGCGTTATCCGCGCTACCTGTCGGATTCTGAGCAGCTGTTGCACCATCTTGCTCATTCGAGTTGAGCGGGCGGCTGGAGCGATTATCCAATGGCAGCGCGGGGTTCGTGGATTGCTGCTCTTTCAAATAATACTCCCCGTCCCTGCTCACCACACCAGCAGGTGCGCTCAAACCTTTGCTCGCCACACCATTTAAAGCATAGCGCATATAATCCACCCAAACAGGCAGTGCAATAGTGCCACCATAGCCCGCACGCCCCATACTTTGCGGCTTGTCGTAACCGATATACACCGCAGTAACCACATCGGGGTTAAACCCAACAAACCATGCATCTTTATTATCGTTGGTGGTGCCCGTTTTACCGGCAACATCTGAGCGGCCAAGCGCATTGGCACGTGTGGCGGTGCCATATCGCACCACATCGCGCATCATGTTATACATAATATAGGCATTGCGCGGATCGATGGCCTGAGGGGCATTTTCTTTAGCGATTAAAGGCTGCATTTGCGCACGCAAACGGTCTTGGCTGTCATAAATTCTATCAATCACATAAGACGACACCCGATAACCGCCATTGGCAAACACGGCATAACCTTCTGCCATTTTAATCGGCGTGGTTTCGCCCGTGCCCAGCGCCATCGACAAGCTGGCCGGAATTTCAGAAGCCGAAAAGCCAAACCGCTGGATATATTGCTGCGCATAACCCACACCGATAGACATCAAAATCCGGATGGAAACCATATTTTTGGATGCCGTTAATGCTTGACGCAAGGTGATGTTGCCTGCGTAGCGGCCGTCTGAATTTTTTGGATTCCAAGTGGAGCCATTAGGCCCTTTTCCCGGCAGCGACAGCGGTGCATCATTCACAATGGTCGAAGCCGTCATCCCTTTAGCCAATGCAGCAGAATAAACGAACGGCTTGAAAGAAGAGCCCGGCTGCCGCTGCGCCTGAGTGGCACGGTTAAAGGTTTTGCTGTGAAAATCGTAGCCGCCTACCAGCGCACGCACTGCGCCGGTTTTGGTATCCAGCGACACCAACGCACCTTGCAGCAGCGGCTCCTGCACCACAGTCCAGCCACCGTTGCTCCGTTTTTGCACCCGAATCAACGCACCCTTGCGGATTTGCGCATCACCCATCTGCTTATTATTCACCGCCCGCGCAGCAAAACCCAAATTAGCCTGCTTCAAAGTGGTTTGCTCACCATTGGGCAGCTGGATGGTCACACCTTGTTTATTTGCAGACACCACCACAGCAGGCGTCATGCCGTCAATCGTATAGAGGGAAGACAAATATTGGCTGATGGTTTCTTCTATATCTTCTGATTTACTTAAATCCAGATAATGCTCGGCACCGCGATAACGACTGCCCCGATCGAAATTGCGCAATGCTTTGCGCAATGCTGCTGTGGCCACGCGCTGGTTTTCAGAATTTACCGTGGTATAAACCTTAAAGCCCTGCGTGTACGCATCTTCACCATATTTTTCATACAATTCCTGGCGCGCCATTTCCGCCACATACAATGCGCTTTGGTCGATTTGCTGAACAAAGCGCTCATAATGCAATTCCTCCGCCATCGCTTGAGCTTTTTGTTGCGGCGTGATCATGCCCAATTCCTGCATATTGTTCAGGATATAGGCTTGGCGCAATTTAGCGCGCTCGGGATTGACCACCGGGTTGAAAGCAGAAGGCGCCTTAGGCAAGCCCGCCAACATAGATGCTTCTGCCAAGGTCAGCTCTTGCACCGGCTTATTGAAGTAAATCTGAGCGGCCGCCGCAAAACCATAGGCTCGCTGGCCGAGATAAATTTGATTGAAATACAATTCTAAAATTTGATCTTTGCTCAAAGATTGTTCGATTTTATAGGCCAGCAGCGCCTCGTTAAACTTACGGGTAAAAGTGCGCTCATTGCTCAGATAAAAGTTTTTGGCCACTTGCTGCGTGATGGTGCTGGCGCCCGATTGCACGCCGCCCGAAGTGATATTGCCGATAATGGCACGCGCAACACCGAGCACATCCACACCCCAGTGTTGATAAAAGCGCTGGTCTTCCGCGGCAATCACGGCATTTTTCAAGTTTTGCGGAAAATCATTGATTTTAGTGAAAGAGCGTCGCTCCTCACCATACATCCCAATGATTTTGCCGTCTGAAGAATAAATGGTCAGCGGCATTTTCGGCTGATAATGCTGCACGGTTTCCAGAGAAGGCAGCTTCGGATAAGTGACCAATATGGCAATCGCCAGCAAGCCCACGGCAAAAAGTGCCAAGCCGAAAATCAGACCGATACAGGTAGTTATAATTTTTTTAATCATGACTAGTTAATAAATATTGCCATCAAGAGCATTAAATAAAGTAAAATAACGCAATATTTTCACTATCCGGGTTTCGGTGCCACGCCCATATTGAAAATATTTCAAACACAGGGGCCTCAAAACATTACTCACTTAACGGGCAGGAAACAACATTATGCGTTTTACAAAAAAACAAAAAAATACAAACACTAAAGTTTCACCAACGCTTTCAAACCGTGCAGCAATAGGCATTGATATCACCCAGCACGCCATCACGATGGTTCAGCTTTCAAGCCGTAGTTTAAACCAAATTCAGCTGGAAAAATACGTTATCACTGCGCTGCCCAAAAATATTATCAAAGCGGCCAAAATTCAAGACTATGAGCAGCTCACTTCTTATTTGCGCCATTCCTACGCTCAATTGCAAAGCAACAATAAGAACATTGTTGCAGCATTACCACAAAACCTCACCACCATCGAAACGCCTGTTTTCAATGCAAAAGAGGCCGAGTCAGGTTTGGAAAGCTTTGCCGAATTTGAAATTGCCCAAATCGGGCCGCTCGAAGAAATGAATTACGACTACCAAGTCACAGGCACTTCAATTGTGCCCCCAGGGCAGAAACTGCTGCTGGTAGCCGCCAGAAAAGACGATATCGAACCGCGCATCGAAATGCTGGAAAGTGCCGGTCTCCCTCCGGCTTTCTTGGATATTGATCTGTTTGCCCAAAGCAATGCATTTTCATTTTGGATCAATCAGCATGCGCCCGAATTGGCGAATGAAAAAATCGCCGTTATCGGCATTCATGCCACACAGCTATATGCATTGATTGTAGAAAATGGCCAAATGCTCTACAAGCAGGAAACTTCCGTCAGCACCGAGCAATTAAACCAGCTGATTCAGCGCACTTATCAAGTAACGGAAGAAAAAGCCGATCAAATGATTCTTTCGGCAAGCAAACCTGCCGATTATCAAACTCAGATTGCCGATCGCTTTAACATTCAGGTTGCCCAGGAAATCCAACGGGTGCTCCAGTTTTATTACACCACCCAGCCCAGCGATCAATTTTCAAGCGTGAAGCATATCCTGCTCACTGGCACGGCCTCACAGCAAGCCGGGCTGGCCGAAACCGTGTTTTCCCAAACCAACACGGCCACAGAGTGCATTCATCCGGCATTGTATGCAACCAACAGCAGCCACATCGACATACCAAAATTACAACAAGACGCACCATCTTTAACACTTGCATTCGGCTTGGCATTACGGGGTTTATAAAATGATAGAACTGATTAAAGTCAATCTTCTGCCTTACCGCGAGGAAATCCAGCAGAAGAAAAAGCAACAATTCAAGGCGCTGATGCTGCTTGCATTGGCCGTTGGCGCAGGCTTGTCGGCCTTGGCCTATTTGGGCATCAACCAAGCAATCGACCGCCAGGAAGAGCGCAACCAATTTCTCACCTCGGAAATCAGCAAACTGGATGAGCAATTGGGCGAAATCAAAAAATTAGAGCAAGAAAAACAGGATTTTCTGGCGCGCAAACAAAAAGTGGAAGAGCTTCAAGCCAAGCGCTTTCAGGCGGCCTCTATTATCGACACGCTGAATGTGCTGATTCCCGAAGGCGCCTACCTAACCGCCATCAGTGCAGAAAGCCCCACCACCTATACCATCAGCGGCAAAGCCACCAGCGATAACCGGATCGCCATGTTTATGCGCTCCATTCCCAGCACCGGCGTATTCCTGCAACCGGAATTGCTGAGCATCAAAAAAGTGGATAACGCTCAAGACTTCACCTTGAAAGTCTCATTAAACGAGAGCGCACCGGCCGCAACCGATGCAGAAACCGTTGAGCCACCCCCCAGCGGGGACGCATCCGCAGCCACACCGGAGGCACAATAATCATGGCAAATAAAAAACTGACCGATCTCGATATCAATTCGCTGCACCAGCTCAACATGCCGGCCAAATTGCTGCTGGCCGCGCTGGCGGCTTTGGCTATTTTGGTATTCAGCTATTTTTTGCTGTTCCGCTCGCAGCTTGAAATGCTGAATAATGCCGAAACCAAAGAAACCGAGCTCAAGGCCACTTATGAGCAAAAAAGCCTGCAAGCGGCCAGCCTCGATAATCTCAAAGCAGAATTAGCCGCCATTCATTCATCATTTGATGTATTGCTCAAACAGCTGCCCACCGATGCTGAAATCCCCAACCTGATACAAGAGCTGCATCAGGCCGGCGCCACCAACGGCTTGCGCATGGACAGCGTAACACCGCAGCCACCCGTCAACGACGGCCCCATCCAAGTGTTGCCCTACAGCATCGCCACCACCGGCAACTACAACCAAATCAGCCAGTTTGCCCGTGATGTGGGCGCGCTCTCGCGCATCATCACGCTCGATTCGGTCAACCTGAAAGCTGATGAAAAAGCCAACACGCTCACCTTGAGCGCCACGGCCAACACTTACAAAGCACGCCCGGCAGATGAAGTGGCCGCAGAGCTGGCCGCCGCCAGCGAAGCGCAAGCCGAAAAAAGCAAATAAAATAACAAATAACAGAAGAAAACGACATGAAAAC
>ERZ650307.48-NODE-48-length-50921-cov-11.225691_pt1 | contig 50921 bp, 43 predicted proteins | sample MGYA00376243_ERZ650307 | MGnify/ENA primary metagenome ERZ650307 (study PRJEB26733, sample SAMN07839242) | wastewater metagenome | biome: urban; feature: artificial channel; material: waste water | place: USA: North Carolina | collected 2016-03-31 ... | reverse complement strand
TATTCATCATCCATACTCAAAACGCTCAAGAAAGCTTCTTGTGGCACTTCGACAGAACCGATGGACTTCATGCGTTTCTTACCTTTTTTCTGTTTCTCGAGGAGTTTGCGTTTCCGAGAAATATCACCACCGTAACATTTGGCGAGGACGTTTTTACGTAAGGCTTTGATATCGCTACGGGCGACAATTTTTTGCCCAATGGCTGCTTGAATTGGGACTTCGAATTGTTGGCGGGGGATGATTTTCTTGAGTTTGTCCACGATAATTTTACCACGTTCGTAGGCAAATTCTTTGTGGACGATGAAACTCAAGGCATCGACACGTTCACCGTTAAGCATGATATCCATCTTAACAAGAGAGCTCTTACGGTATTCCGAAATTTCATAGTCAAAGCTGGCATAGCCTTTGGTGCTTGATTTCAGCTTATCGAAAAAGTCGAACACAATTTCTGACAATGGCATTTGATAAATCACGTTCACACGATTTTCATCCAGATAATCCATGGTCACAAAATCACCACGTTTACGCTGTGCTAACTCCATCACGGCACCCACATAGTCTTGAGGGACCATAATTTGTGCTTTGACAAAGGGTTCTTCGATATTATCAACGCGGGTCGGATCAGGAAATTCAGACGGATTGGCCACTTCTAGCGTTTCACCATCAGTTGTATTAATATGATAAACCACACTTGGGGCAGTCATGATCAGGTCAATGTTAAATTCACGTTCCAAACGTTCCTGAATAACGTCCATGTGCAGCAAACCGAGGAAACCACAACGGAAACCGAAACCAAGGGCTTGTGAGGTTTCAGGTTCAAACTGGAGACTGGCATCATTAAGCTGCAATTTATCCAAGGCTTCACGCAAATCATTGTATTTATTCGATTCAATCGGATAAATACCCGCAAAAACCATTGGGTTCAACTGTTTGTAGCCATGTAATGGTTCTTCAGCAGGATTATCCGCCAAGGTGATGGTATCACCAACACGCGTATCAGCAACTGTCTTAATGGCAGCTGCGATATAGCCAACGTCACCTGTCGCTAAGAAGTCACGACCAACTGTTTTTGGCGTGAAAATACCGACTTCTGTGACATCAAAGGTTTTACCATTGCTCATGAGTTGAATTTTATCGCCAGGCTTGACGATACCATCCATGACCCGAACTTGAAGAATAACGCCACGATAGGCATCATAAACTGAGTCAAAAATCAAAGCTTTCAGAGGATTATCGACAGAGCCTTGTGGCGCTGGCACTTTCTCAACGACTTGCTCCAAGATTTCTTCAATCCCGATGCCTGCCTTAGCCGATGCCAAAACTGCTTCTGAAGCGTCCAAGCCAATCACATCTTCGATTTCTGCGCGAACACGTTCTGGGTCTGCTGCTGGCAAGTCAATTTTATTGATAACTGGCAAGATTTCAAGGTCATTGTCCAAGGCTAAATAAACATTGGCGAGGGTTTGGGCTTCAATCCCTTGCGCCGCATCTACGACTAAAATCGCACCCTCACAAGCCGCAAGAGAACGTGACACTTCATAAGTAAAATCGACGTGTCCAGGTGTGTCGATCAAATGGAAGGTATAGTTTTCACCATTCTTAGCCGCATAATTCAGCTCAATCGCGTTCAGTTTGATGGTAATCCCACGCTCACGCTCCAAATCCATCGAATCTAAAAGTTGGGCCTGCATTTCACGCGCCGTTACTGTTTTGGTTTGCTCCAAAATCCGGTCAGCTAGTGTTGATTTCCCGTGATCAATATGGGCAATAATCGAGAAATTTCGAATATTTTTTTGCCGTTTTTTAATTTCATTTAAGTCTATAGTCATAAGCTTTATTTTACCATATTTTCTCCAAATAAAAAACCTGTCCGACGACAAGTTATCTTATTTGCAACTGTTATTTACCAAACCAAAGGGCAATTTCACGCTCGGCCGCCTCAGGACAATCTGAACCGTGTACGATATTTTCAACAGAATCATCATCAGAAGCGTGAGCAAAGTCACCACGAATCGTTCCAGGTAAGGCATCTGATGGATTTGTCGCGCCCATCATTTTACGCCAAGACTTAATCACATCCGACCCCTTTAATACGCCGATCACCACAGGTCCTGATGTCATATAAGAGACAATATCAGGATAAAAAGGCCGATCAACAAGATCAGCATAGTGCTGGTCAAGCACTTCTTTCGTGACTTGGCGCATTTCCAGTCTTTCAATCGTAAAACCACGATGTTCGATACGGTTAATCACTGAACCAACCAATAATCTGCGAACGCCATCAGGTTTGATGATAAAAAAAGTATTTTCCATTTGAGCTCTCCTTCTCTGTGAATTCACTCCGTGAATGCTTGAAACTTGACCTACACTGGCACTTGGTCCGAGTCAGGTCATTCGCGAACCTAGGCCCGCGAAAAGTCTTCCTAAATGCCATTAAATCTCAGTATTTTTGTTTTTCTTCCCTAGCCATATCCTTCAACTTATGAAGGAACCAATACTCACAGACTAGGACTAGAATAATCAACATAGCCCAACCGATCAAAGCTGATGCTAAAATCAAAAGACTAGTCGCACCTTTTCTGATATAGATTTTTGTCGGATGATTATGATTAACATAAACCGGTATCTGCGTCCCAACTTTACCAAAGTTTTTTAAAAAATTAGCAACAGGAACTGATTGGTAGTCTTTCCCTTTAAAAGTGTAGGCCACCATTTTGCCACGCTCAGGATTTTTAACCACCTGACCGATAACCATGGTTTTGACTTCCTTATGTTCCGTCAAATACCGTTGAAAATTCATGCCACCGACAAATAACAGGATCAGAGCGAAAAATGCCAAGACCACGCGTGAAATTCTTTGTAGTATCTTATTCATTTAATCAAATATCCTATAGAAATCTTCTAATTTCATTTGTTCTTTCTCTGATGTCGTCAAATCTTGCACGATTTTGCCATCTTTCATAACAATCAAACGATTGCCATATTTGAGCGCATCTTCCATGTGATGTGTGATCATCAGCGCTGTCAAATCCTTGCTAGTAACTAGATCATCCGTCAACTGCATCAAGGCAACTGATGTCTTGGGATCTAACGCCGCCGTATGTTCATCCAACAAAAGCAAGTCAGGTGGTACAATCGTCGCCATCAAAAGACTCAAAGCTTGTCTTTGCCCACCTGATAAATTACCAGTTGGCGTATCCAGATGCTTCTCCAAACCATTACCAATTTGCTCAGCCAGGCTCGCAAAATCCGCCTTGTACTTGGTGATATTGCGTAATCTCAGACTTCTTCTCTGCCCACGAAGCGCTGCGATGGCAATATTTTCCGCTACCGTCATCCGAGGTGCCGTTCCGACTTTCGGATCTTGAAACACTCGGGAAATGGCAGCAGCACGCTTTTCAGGGCTGTGATTGGTCACATCGTTACCCTTGATGAACACTGAACCTGAAGTCAGGGATAGCGTACCTGATATGGCATTAAACAAGGTCGATTTGCCAGCGCCATTGCCACCCAATATGGTAATGAAATCTTTGGCGTAAATTTTCAAGGAAACATCATCTAAAATGACCTTACGTTCTTCACCATTTTCAATGACTTTCGTTGCATTTTTAAGTTCAATAATTGGACTGTTATCATTCGGCATTGAGTTTCACCCCCTTGAAAAATTTGTCTTTAAAGGTTGGAATCATCAAGCAGATAGCTAGGACAATAGCACTGAAAAGTTTAAGATAATTAGTATTAAAGCCTAGCTTAATCACAGCTAAAATCAAGAATTGATAGAAAATAGAGCCGATGACGATGGCAAACAAGCGTTCAAACAAGGACACATTGCCAAAGAAAACCTCTCCGATAATGATACTTGCAAGGCCGATGACGATCACACCAATCCCTTTTGACACGTCTGCATAGCCATCATTTTGTGAAATTAAAGCACCTGATAGGGCGATAACACCATTGGAGACGACTAAGCCCAAGACTTCCATCCGACCAGTATTGATGCCAAATGATTGCGCCATTTCGACATTGTCCCCTGTGGCGATGAAGGCTTGCCCGAGGTTGGTGTTGAGGAAATAGAAGATAAGGACAAGCACGAGGAGTACGGCGGAGACGCTGATCCAAGTGCTTTTGAGTTTGTCAGCGCCAAGAAGGCCTAGGTTAGCGCGTCCCATGACCATGAGCATGATGGAATTACAAGATGTCATGACAAGGATCCCCGCTAAAAGCGTTGGAATCTTACCCTTGGTGTATAGCAAGCCAGTGATTAGCCCAGCCGCACAGCCTGCAAGAAAGGCAACAAAGGTTGCGAGAAAGGGATTGACGCCTTGCGTGATTAATGTCACTGCTACTGCGCCACCCAAAGGAAAGGAGCCTTCTGTCGTCATATCTGGAAAATTAAGGATCCGGAAGGTCATGAAGATTCCCAAACCTAAAATTGCCCATAATAAGCCTTGATTGATTGTTGATAATATCATAGTAAATCTAAAGCATCATGTCATCGCAACAAGGCTTTATTTTGTTCCTTTCTCTTTCGCTGCTTGGGCAGCCTTGGCAACACTTTCTGGAATGGTAATGCCAAGAGTTTTTGCTGCTGTTTCGTTGATGACAGGTTTTGTTGTATCGTAAAATTCTACTGGTAGTTGTGATACTTTTTTGCCTTTTAAGACTTGTGCAGCCATCTTACCTGTTGCCACACCTAAATCGTGTTGGTTGATAGTCACTGCTGCCAAACCACCTTGTTCTACCATGGTGTCAACTGATGGGAAAACTGGGATTTTAGCTGCGTTTGACAATTCAATAACTGTCGGGAAAGCTGAGGCTATTGTATTATCTACTGGCACGTAAAGCGCGTCGACTTTTGATAGCGCAACATTGACGGTTGTTGTAATATCATTGGTTGATGACACAGCATATTCAGAAACTTCATAACCTTGCTTAGTCGCTACTTTTTTGAAGTCAGCAACTTGAGATTTTGAGTTGTCTTCAGAAGAACTGTACAAGATGCCAATTTTTTTAACGTTAGGCGTCATTTGTTTGATCAAATCAATTTCTTTAGCGACTGGGAATTTATCTGAAACACCTGTCACATTACCATCAGGTTTTTTGACATTTTTAACGAGTTTAGCACCGACAGGGTCTGAAACTGCACCCATAATGACTGGCACACCTGATGTGGCATTGGCAAGACCTTGAGCTGATGGCGTTGCAATACCGATCAAGACATCATTTTTTTGATCCACAAGTTGACCTGACATTGTCGTCACTTTTGATTGGTCAGCTTGTGCATTGTAAAAATTGATTTTAGCATCCGCATAACCTTCATCTGCTAACCCTTCCTTGATTCCACCATAAATTTCATCCAAGGCAGGATGCGTTACAAACTGCAAAACGCCAACTTTAACATCAGCTGACTTAACCTTTTTTTGTTGATTAAAAAATTTAGGGACAAAGATGGATCCTAACCCTACGACGGCGATTACAACAATGGCAAGTATCATTTTTTTATTTTTCATGGGGTAATAACTCCTTTTAATAGTAGATAGGGGCGACTGAAGCTATCTCATCAATTCGCGGATAGTTTTTTGAGCTGCTCAACCAAACTTTGATCAAAAGCTGTTTTTGCCGTAATCTGATAAATCGCTTGTGGCGTACTACCGTCGAATTGCACAACATTGATGGCGGTTTTGTCAAGATTAAGTTTAGCAATTACTTTATCATGGTAGAGTTCTTGAAAAACATAAATTGTTTTAGGTAACCCTAAGTTTTGATTTTGATTGATAAACTGATCAAATTTTTCATTGAGTCTAGTATTCTGTACATTCAAAATAATCAACGTTGTCTTAGGTTGTGTTGCCAATAACTGCTTGATATCCTCATTTGGTACGGGCTGAATTTGGTCTGTCACCGTTACTTTAGGGATAATCCGGCCTTCCTCCCGTCGAACATGCCGATGAATGGCGGGTGTTATGATGAGCAAAAACAGAACAGCAATTGCGCACACACCCCAAATTCTATATTTTTTCTTCATGTTTTCATTATAACTGAAAAATGGGCATTTTACAAAAAATTCTGATAAAATAGGAGAAAAGAGCAAAAGTCTCTATTTATTTATATGATTAAGGGTGGTCAAGTATTTTTTAAGTCATAAGCTTAGACAGATCTATTGCATAATTGCACCTAGCTAACACACTATTAGACTTGACCCTAGAAAATATTAACGTATTCACAATAAAAAGGAGTTACCATGTCTTTTGACGGTATTTTTTTACATCACATGACTCAGGAATTATCTGAGCACTTAACTGGGGGACGGATACAGAAAATCAATCAAGTTTTCGACCACGAACTGGTGCTGCAAGTCCGCAGTAATCAAAAATCCCATAAATTACTATTATCTGCACACCCAACTTTTGGTCGGGTACAATTGACCGAAACTGTTTTTGAAAGTCCTAAGACACCGACGACTTTTACGATGATTTTGCGGAAATATTTGAGCGGTGCTTTCATCGAAAAGATTTATCAGGTTGATAATGACCGCCAAATTATTTTTGAGATTTCGTCTAAAAATGAAATCGGTGATCAGATGAAAATTGCTTTGATTGCTGAAATTATGGGCAAACATAGTAACATCATCCTTATGGATCGTGAATCCAATAAAATTTTGGAATCCATTAAACACGTTGGTTTTTCACAGAATCAATATCGGACGATTCTCCCTGGTTCAACTTATCTTGCACCACCAAGTGACGGCAAAAGTAATCCTTTTACGTCTTCTGACGAAAAAATATTCGCAACCTTACAAACTAGTGAAAATTTACAGAAAGTTTTCCAAGGATTTGGACGTGATAGCAGCCAAGCTTTGACAGGCCTGAGTCTAGCTGATTTCAAATCCCTCTTAATGACTGTCGTCCCTTCTATTTATCCCAATGATAGTTTTTCTGCGATTCGCTTATCTGACGATGGTCAAGTTTTTGACAACTTGTCTGCCATGCTCGACCATTATTACCAAAATAAGGCAGAACGTGATCGAGTGCGTCAAGTTGCAAGCGAGGTGATCCGTAAAGTGGCTGGTGAGCTGGATAAAAATCGCAAAAAGCTCAAGAAACAAGAGCGCGAGTTGAAAGCGACTGATAACGCTGAGATTTTCCGTCAAAAAGGTGAGCTGTTAACGACTTTCTTGCATGATGTCCCTAACAATAAACCTTCTGTCACCTTGGATAATTACTATACCAATGAGCCACTTGAGATTGCGCTCAATCCAGCTCTAACGCCCAATCAAAATGCTCAGAAATATTTCCATAAATATTCTAAACTCAAGCAGGCTGTTAAGTTTTTGGAGACGCAAATTGCCCATACTAAACAGACGATAACCTATTTAGAGTCTGTTGAAAATGCGCTTGAGCAGGCGACGGTCAGTGAAATTTCGGATATTAAGGAAGAATTGATCCAGACTGGCTTTATCAAGCAGAAACACCGTAATAATAAGAAGCAAAAAATGTTGCCGCCTGAAAAATATCAGGCTTCTGATGGCACGATGATCTTAGTTGGTAAAAACAATCTACAAAATGAACAGGTTAGCTTTAAATTGTCTCGAAAAGGCGATTTGTGGTTTCACGCCAAAGATATTCCTGGTTCTCATGTGATCATCACAGGTAATCCTACGCCTTCTGATGAAACAATTACCGAAGCGGCTGAACTTGCGGCCTATTTTTCAAAAGCACGTCTCTCTAATTTGGTGCAGGTTGATATGATTGATGTCAAGAAATTGCATAAGCCAACAGGTACACCACCTGGATTTGTGACTTATGTGGGTCAAAAAACCTTGAGAGTGACAGCCGATGAAACTAAAATTCGTGAGATGAAATGTGATTAAAACACAGGCTTATCGTTGAGTCAAATCGGCGGTAGGCTTTTGTTTTGACACTATACCGTGAGTTGAGTGTCTATTTTCTAATCTTCCACAAAAAAACACATTTCATTTAATTTTGACGCATTTTTAGAAAACGATTACAGAAAATTTCTTGAAAAAAGTTTAACATAATACCTGACAAAGCCAATCTAAAATGTTATAATTTAACTGTTTGAAAAACTTGGAAATACCAAGAATTTGAAAGGAATTCATCTCATTATGACTGATGTAAAATTGCACAAAAAAGTAATCCTCGTAGGCGATGGCGCTGTAGGATCTTCTTACGCGTTCGCCCTTGTTAACCAAGGTATCGCTCAAGAACTTGGTATCGTTGATATCTTCAAAGAAAAAACTGAAGGTGATGCAGAAGATTTGAGCCATGCGCTTGCATTTACTTCACCTAAAAACATCTATTCAGCAACTTACGCTGATGCTCATGACGCTGACCTTGTTGTCTTAACAGCTGGTGCACCACAAAAACCAGGTGAAACTCGTCTTGATTTGGTTCAAAAGAACCTCCGTATCAACAAAGATGTTGTGACACAAATCGTTGCTTCAGGTTTCAACGGTATCTTCCTTGTTGCCGCTAACCCAGTTGACGTTTTGACTTACTCAACATGGAAATTCTCTGGTTTCCCTAAAGAGCGCGTTATCGGTTCTGGTACTTCTCTTGACTCAGCACGTTTCCGTCAAGCGCTTGCTGAAAGAATTGGTATTGATGCACGTTCAGTCCATGCTTACATCATGGGTGAACACGGTGACTCTGAGTTTGCTGTTTGGTCACACGCTAACGTTGCCGGTGTTAAACTTGAACAATGGTTGCAAGACAACCGTGACATCGACGAACAAGGTTTAGTTGACTTGTTTATCAACGTTCGTGACGCTGCTTACTCTATCATCAACAAAAAAGGTGCAACTTTCTACGGTATCGCTGCTGCATTGGCACGTATCACTAAAGCTATCCTTGATGATGAAAATGCTGTATTGCCACTTTCAGTATACCAAGATGGTCAATATGGTATCGAAGACGTCTTTATCGGTCAACCTGCTATCGTTGGTGCACACGGTATCGTTCGTCCAGTTAACATTCCTTTGAATGATGCTGAGCAACAAAAAATGGAAGCTTCTGCTAAAGAATTGAAAGCGATCATTGATGAAGCCTTCTCTCAAGAAGAGTTCAGCTCTGCTGTTAAATAATTAAGCCTTAACTCAAGCTCTTGTCTTTCGATTATCGAAGGATGAGAGTTTTTTGTATGCTTGTCTTTATATATGTTTATAGTGTGATTTCCTTAACCCTTTCTCTCAAATCTCCTCACTATTCCCTTTATTAACGGTATTTTAATTAGTTTTATATAAAATTAACCTATCTATTTTTATTTCAAATAAAAATGGTATACTATAACTATATAGAATACCTACAAGGAGTAAGCATGAGAACGAATACCAAATATATTGACATCTATACTCAAATTAAATATGATATTGAGTCAGGCAAATACCCAATCAATGAGAAATTACCTCAAGGACGTCTCCTCGCTGAACAATTTAATGTCAGTGAATTAACGATTACTAAAGCCATTAATTTATTAGTACAAGAAGGCTATATCGTACGACGTCGAGGATCTGGTAGTTTTGTCAAAAATTTTAAACATTCAAGTATTACTAAATTTTCACCTTTAACAGGAAGCACAGCTCTACATAATGGTGAAGTCACGTCGACAATTATCGGTTTTTCGACTGAAGCACCTACCCAGTACATTGCTGATAAATTAAATGTTGACAAAGAAAGCTTAGTTTACAAAATCATTCGAATGAGGACCATTAAAAATGTGCCTTCTATTATCGAATACACTTGGATGCCACTTGAGATTATACCAGGTCTGACAACAAAAGAGTTGGAAACATCGATTTATCGCTACATCCATAAAAGCCTTAATTTGACGATTAAGAGTGCTCACATCAAAGTTGCTGGCGTTAGACCAAGTATCCTTGAAAAAGCCTATCTTAAACTAAATGATACCGATTTTTTGATGCAAACAAAACAAATTGGCTATCTAGATGATGGCCGAATTTTTGAATTTTCAATTGCTAGCCATATTCCAAGTGAATTCGACTTCGAAACAGTTCTAATTGCTAACGAACATGACTAATCGCACAAATTCCCCATATAAGCTTTTTGCTCATACGGGGGATTTTTATCTCTCTATTTATTTTGCTAACATGCGATCAAGCGCCTTGAGGCTATTGATTTGTGTGGCTTGATCAACTGTAATTTGTTGAATCGTTGATCCTTGCTCGATTTCTTCCAGTGTCCATAAGAGATGAGCTAAACGAATCCGGTTCATCGTGATACATGAAAAAGCTGAGGTATTAATGGATCTAATATCATGGTTTGGAAAAGTTTGGATCATCCGATTCACCAAATTATTATCCGTACCAATCGCCCATTTTGTACCTTCTGGGCTAGCCGCTACTTCATCAATGATTTTTTTAGTTGAGCCATAATCATCTGCTGCTTGAACAACTTCTATTGGGCATTCAGGATGGACAATAACTTTCAAACCTGGGATTTGACTGCGTAAAGTGGCAATTTGATCAACAGTATATTGTTGGTGCACACAACAGCGACCTTGCCAGAGAATGACCTGCAGGCTTTGAAGATCACCTTGCGCCTCAAGGCGATTTTGTTTGGGATGCCAGACTGCCATTTGCTCCAGCGGAATGCCAAGTTGAAAGGCAGTATTCCGCCCTAAATGCTGGTCGGGTAAGAAAAGGACGCGCTGATGCTTGTCAAAGACACGTTTTAAAATTGTCTCTGCATTACTAGATGTCACGATGACACCATCATGATTGCCGACGAAGGCTTTGACTGCTGCAGTCGAGTTAATATATGTAACGGGAATGACGGGCTGATCATAGGTTGCTTCTAAGACCTGCCAAGCTTGCTCTAACTGCTCTAGATTAGCCATATCGGCCATTGAGCAACCTGCTAAGGCATCCGGCAAATAAACTTTTTGGTCATCCGTTGTTAACATATCAGCCGTTTCAGCCATGAAATGAACGCCACAGAAAATGATGTGTTTGGCTGACTGGTTAGCCGCAGCTTCTTTAGCTAACTGTAAGGAATCCCCAACATAATCCGCAAAAGGAATAATTTCATTTTTTTGGTAATGATGCGCTAAGATCAGCAAATCGTCGCCGAACTGTCTTTTTTTCTCATAAATTTTGCGTATCATCTCACCATCCGATAGGTGTAAATAGCGTTCCGGAATAATATTTGTCTTATCAAATGTCGGTTTAACAGTCTCAGTATGCATCATGGTTTCTCCTCATCTCGATTCATCTGGAATCATTCTTCTAGTCAAGCAATTAATACAGGGTTAGTTTACTTGGCCTTTTTCTGCCTTGCTACTATTAAAACTAATATCAAACGCTACAACTGAGTGAGTTAAGGCTCCCAATGATAGATAGTCTGCCCCCGTATGAGCATAGTCTGCTAGGTTATCAAGTGTAATGCCTCCCGATATCTCAGTCAAGATGGTTTCTGGTACTAGTTTGCTCCACGCAGCGACTTGCTCTGGTGTCCGGTTATCAAACATGATAATATCAGCCTTGGCATCAATTGCCTCACGTAACTGGGTTTCAGTTTCGATTTCAACTTCAATTTTGACCATTTGCCCGATTTGCTTGCGAACTTTCTCAACTGCTTTGGTAATGCTGCCGGCATAAGCGATATGGTTATCTTTTAGCATGACCCCATCATAGAGTCCGACCCGATGATTAACCCCACCCCCGATTTTAACGGCTAGTTTATCAAAATAACGCAAACCAGGAGCTGTTTTTCTGGTATCACAAATCTTAATCGTTGGGTCATTCAAAGTTTCAATTGCTTTGTGGGTAAAGGTTGCAATCCCACTCATCCGCTGTAGGAGATTTAAAATCACACGTTCACCAGTTAGCAGCGTTCTGATGTGACCCGTTGCTCGCCCAATTATCTCACCTTTCTTAATGACATCACCATCGGCCACCGTGGGAATAAACGTCGCATCCTGACCTAATAGATCATAGACCTGTTGCGCCACTTCGAGTCCTGCGATGATGCCATCAGATTTAGCAACAAAAATTCCGCTCGACTGTTCATTTTTATCAAAAATTAGATCTGCTGACAAATCGCCAGTCCCAATATCTTCTATTAAAAATGACTTAATTTTTTCCTGTGCTTGTAGATTCATATGCCTGTTATTCCTCCGATAATAGATAGTGTGCGCCGAGACTTTCAGTCCGAGTGAGTGCTGCATTTGCTATCGTTTCTGCTACGAGACATAGATTTGCAGTTTCGATTTGCTGACGATCCGTGCAGGTTTGGTCTAAGCGTTGATAATTAAAAGTTGCTAACCAAGTTAGAAACTGGCGGATGGTTTCAGGTCTTCTAACAATGCCTAGCGCATCAGATGTCTGCTTAACTAATTCAGCACGACTGGGCAAAAACATTTCCATTGTGCTGGGTGCAACCTGCAGTTCTTGGTGGCTTGCGGAACTCATTTCAGTGTCTGACAAAATGGCTTCAGCCACACTTTTAGCAAAACTCAAACCTTCTAGTAAGGAATTACTTGCCAATCGATTGGCGCCATGGACGCCTGTAAAGGCGACTTCACCTACGGCATACAAGTGATCAAGCCCTGTCCGACCAGAAAAGTCCGTTTTGACCCCTCCCATGAGGAAATGCATACCTGGTTTAATCGGAATGCGTTGACTTGTCTCAAAATCAAGGTCATTTTGTCGCAAATAATCTGCAATAGACGGGAATTGTTGTGAAAAATTAGCGACATCAGAGATATCCAAATATATCTGATGGCCAGCTTGAATTTCTTCATTGACGACGCGACTGACCACATCACGTGGTGCCAAATCGAGTTTGCTTGAGCGACCGACCATAATCCGACGATCCTGCTCATCAACCAATCTAGCGCCTGCACCTCTAACAGCCTCTGAAATCAAAATCGGATGCACCTTTTCGCCGCCGTCTAAAAGGCTAGGATGAAACTGTAAAAATGCCATATCAGACAACTCGCATCCTGCTCGCAGAGCCATGGCTAAACCGTCTCCAGTAATCGTTGCGTGATTACTAGTATCTTGAAACAAATGTCCAATGCCTCCACTTGCCAAGACCACTTCATCTGCAACAATCGTCTGCCTTTGATTCGCCGCATCAAGATAACTTACACCATGAACTTGTCCACCTTCAAGGACAAAATCCAAAGCAAATGAATAAGGTAGCCATTTGACCTTTGCCAACTGTTCGTGAACAAAACTAGTCAATTGACAGCCTGTTTGATCCCCTCCAGCATGCAAGATTCGCTTATGTGTATGCGCCCCTTCGAGCCCCAAATCTAGTCGCCCATCAGCAGTTCGATCAAATATCATACCTCGATCAATTAAGTCTTGAATTACTTGTGGGCCTTCATGTACCATTTTCTCAACCGCTTTGATCTGATTATGAAAGACGCCAGCAGACAGGGTATCCGCAACATGGCAAGCTTCCTGATCTGAATCTAGTTCCTGCCCTTTTTGGACACAACTGGCTGGCATAACAGCCGCTACACCACCCTGGGCTAGCATTGAATTACTATCCTGACGCTTGCCCTTACAGATGATTGTCACATCTGCTTGCCCTTCCAAATATAAAGCAACCGTTGCACCTGCTATGCCTGAACCAATAATCACAACTTTTTTCATCGTCACTTCTTTCAACTACTATCCGTACGTTACCAACACGATATAAGTTTGTAAATTTACAAACTTAATTAATTGTTACTATTCTACCATAAAATGCGACCGATGAAACAGCAAACGGTGAAAAATCGCAAAAAAAAGAGCAATTATTCGCTCTTTTACAGTTTCAGGTTTAAATTTTAAGGAATCGTCTCATTGAGATAATTGATCCGATTGACCCAATCGCTACACCGACAACGACCATTAAAATGATCAATTGTGGGACAAATGTATTGGGTTGCAACAAATACAAGCCTTGTTGCGACAAAGTTTTTTGCAAGCCAACATAAGCCACACGGTAAACGAACCCGATGAGTAAGCTTGGTAGAATAGCACCAATTAAGCCTACCCATGCCCCTTCAAGGAAGAAAGGCCAACGGATGTAACCATTTTTAGCACCCACCAGACGCATGATTTGAATTTCTCGTTGACGAGACAAAATCGTAATCCGAATCGTATTCGAAATCAGGAAGACAGCGACAAACAAAAGTAAAGCTGCCGCCCCAAGTCCCCAAGTTCTGATGACTTTAGAGAGACCAAAAATTTTCTTGGTATTCGTGCCACCGTAGTCTGCACGGTCAACCCCATCAATTTTACTAATGCTTTTCGCAACTGCTGTCACATTTTCAGGTTTATCGGCCTCAACAATGTAAACATCATAAAGCGGATTACTATCACCTTTAAACATTTTCCAAGTGTCACCCAGTGATTTCGTGAGTTTTTCTAACTCATTTTCTTTACTTGAATAAGTCACCTTAGTCACATGTGGTACAGCCTTAATAGCAGTTTCTATCTTATGATAGTCTGGATTCGTAATTACTTTTGATTTATCATTAGGGTCAGTAATCTCTTTTTCACCATCATGAATATTCAATTTCAAGAAAGTTGAAATACGGACATTATTTTCCAAATCGGAAGCTAACTTTGTTGTATTGAGGATAACGGCTAGGAAGACGCCAACTAATACGAGGGTAATGGTAACAGATGAAACAGCGGCAACTGTCATCCAACCATTTCTGCGGAGATTTTTAATGGACTGCCACAGGTGTTTAAAAAATGTTCTAATCATCGTAGCCATATTCTCCTTCTATTTGATCTCGGACAATTCGACCGTTTTCAATCGCAATCACACGGTGACGCAAGGTATTAACGATCTGTGAATTGTGGGTCGCCATTAAAATCGTTGTCCCTTGGATATTGATTTTTTCAAGGAGATTCATAATTTCCCATGAGTTTTCAGGGTCTAAATTTCCTGTTGGTTCATCGGCAATCAAGACTTTAGGAGCATTAGCAATTGAGCGGGCAATCGCCACACGTTGTTGCTCGCCACCAGATAATTCATTTGGGAATGAGCGGACTTTATGTTTAAGTCCCACGAGATCTAACACTTCCATAACACGTTTTTTTATTTCACGTGGTCGTTTACCGATAACTTCCATGGCATAGGCGATATTTTCATAGACTGTTTTATTTTGCAATAATTTATAGTCCTGGAAAACAACACCGATAGAGCGACGAAGCATGGGCACGTCACGTTTTTTAATTTTTTCAAGATTATAGCCAGCGACAACACCCTGACCTTTATCTAATTTCACTTCACGATACAATAATCTGATGAAGGTTGATTTACCAGCGCCTGAAGGGCCTACGACGTAAGCAAACTCTCCGGCTTCAATATCAACAGAAACATTGCGCAGCGCGGTCGTCCCGTTATTATATTTTTTGGTTGCATTACTTAACTTGATAATACTACTCATATTTTTAGTTTCTTTCTGTTTTTTGTCAATATAAACATATTATAACAAATTACTCATCTCTAAAATATTACAGCCTTACAACATTTTCCATTTGAGGTAGGCATCAATGAAGCCATCCAAATCCCCATCCATAACATTGTCGATTTGACTCGTTTCATAACCTGAGCGAGTGTCTTTAACCAACTGATAGGGCATAAAGACATAAGAACGGATTTGTGATCCCCATGAAATATCGGCTTGATCGCCTTTTAATTCGTCTACTTCTGCTTGTTTTTTATCAACTTCTAATTGGTAGAGTTTAGATTTGAGCATCTTCATAGCCAGGTCTCGGTTACCATACTGCGTTCTATCCATAGTAGATGAAACGACAATACCTGTCGGTGTATGGGTCAAGCGAACCCCTGTTGATACCTTATTGACATTTTGCCCACCAGCACCACCAGAACGGAAAGTATCCATTTTGATATCGGCATCGCGAACATCAACTTCAATTGAATCATCTAATTCAGGCATGACATCAACCGAGGTGAAAGAGGTATGACGACGGTTTTGCGAGTCAAAAGGTGACACACGAACCAGGCGGTGCACACCTTTTTCAGAACGTAAGAAACCGTAGGCATTGTTACCAGTAAATTTCAAGGTCGCTGATTTAAGACCTGCAACATCACCATCTTGGTAATCCACGACTTCAACTTTAAAGTTATGGGCATTCCCCCAACGTTCATACATCCGCATGAGCATGCTGCCCCAGTCTTGAGACTCAGTCCCGCCAGAACCCGGGTGGATTTCTAGGAGGGCATTCATGTGGTCGTAAGGCTGATTGAGGAGCATTTCAAGCTCATAAGCTTGCATTTTGCTAGCTAATTTATCAAGCTCTGTTGCAAGTTCTGCCTGCATTTCCTCGTCAGCATCTTCTTCCAACATCTCTAACATGACTTCTTGATCCTCAAGCATGGCTTGCATGTCCATGAAAGTATCATATTTAGCTTTGAGTTGATTAGACTGCTCAACGACTTTTTGTGCGGCAATGTTATCATCCCAAAATGACGGATCAGACATGTCATTGTCAAGAAGCGCAATTTCTTCTTCTAGGCGATCTAAATCAAGATTATCTCGAAATGATGCCATCTTATCTCTGTTTTGGGCAATTTGATTGCGAATTTCACTAATTTCCATACTATACTATTTTACCACGTTCTCATCTATTTTTCAAAGATTGATTGCGTTTCGCCTTTGTCTTGATCTTATCCAATGCCCATTGCGCCGCTTCCTGATGGACAGCATTGCTAGGATTTGCTGCAATCTCTTCTAATAAAGGAATTGCTGTTTTATCATTGACATTTGCAAGCACGTAAATCGCATTGCGCTGCAAGACATTTTTACCTCGCCATGATCCCGCTATTTCACTAAATTTAGCCTTAAATTCCTGATTGCTCAACTGGATGAATGGCTGTAACTCCGGATAAGCAAGTTCTGGATCAATTGCTGTCTGGCCCTCATTCGTAATCCCTTTATTATAGGGACAAGCGATTTGACAAATATCACAACCATAGATCAAGGTCTTCATTTTGACCCGAAATTCCTCATCAAGCGGCCCTTTTTTCTGCGTCTGAAAACTCAGGCAGCGTTTGGCATTCATGGTCGAGTCGCCATTGAGAGCGTCTGTCGGGCACGACGTGATGCAATGGTCGCAATCACCACAGCCATAATCAACCGGACTGTCCGGTTCAATATCCAGATTGGTGATGAGTTCTCCCAAGAACATATAGGAGCCATATTCCTTAGAAATGACCAGTCCATTTTTACCGATAAAACCGATCCCCGCACGTCTGGCAACAGCTGTATCGACCAAAGCACCTGTATCGACCATGGCCTTGTGATCAAAATCATCTGTTAATTCAGCAATTCTCTCAGACAAACGTGCCATCTTCTCAGTTAAGATGGTATGGTAGTCAACACCCCAGCTAGATGAAGAAAATTTTCCACGCTTATAAGGTGATTTACCCGGTAATTGTGGGAGTTTATTCGGGTAAGCAACGGCAATCGAAATAATCGTTTTGGCATTGTCAAGCAAGAGCTTGGGCTTGATCCGTTCTTCTATATTTTGGTGTTCGAAGCCAGAGTTCGTTCCCTTTTCTTGGGAAAGTCTCAGGGATTTCTCCAAGTAATCAAAATTATCTGCAGTCGTAAAACCTATTTTTGAAATGCCGATTTCCTTGGAAATAGCAATAATCTGTTCTTTTAAGTTCGTCATGTTATCATTATACCTCAACTTGCTGGGGTGCAAGTCATTTATTCAGTCGCTTTATGTGAATTTCCGACAATTGACCGATCTTCCTCACACCCACTAGTTCAAATCGTTTTAAATCACGTTCCATCTCTTTAAACAATCGTTTACCAGTCCCCAAAACAACAGGTGCAATTTGAATCCAATACTCATCAATTAAATCATCTTTTAGAAGTGTCGTGACAATCTCGCCACCACCAACAACCCAAATCGCTTTCCCTGATTTAGCCTTTAAATTTTGGATAATGGTTACAGGATTACCTGAGACATACTTACCTTCTGCAAAATCCCCTGTTTCAGTCCGAGAAAAAACAATCTTTTCTTTATTGGGGAAAATGGAATCAGCTCCCAAGAGCCTTTGCGTTTCACGATAAGTCGTATTCCCCATAACCACCGTATCAATACGGTCTTCAAAGACACTGATATCGTAATCTGGATCAAGCGACGTGTCAAATAACCACTGCAACTCATCAGACTGAGTGGCTAAAAAGCCATCCAAACTGATTGCCCCATAAAAAAATACTTGCCGCATTGTTTTTCTCCTTAATCGGATTTTTTAAAAATATACGCTTTTATTATAACATATTCCGATCTTTCTACTAAACAGTTCAAAATTGACAACATACAAAATCCACCAAAATACTGATGGATTTCTATTAGTCTATAATTGACATATCTATTGAATCAGCAAAACTCATTGATGTTTTTTTCTCAGAATAGTCATACCAAATGTTACTAAAAGGACAATTGTCCCAAATATGGTTTCACTCATCCCATTTTTAGCACCAGTATCGGGTAATTCTTTTTTATTATTTGAACTTACCACTGGAGCTAGTTTACTTGAGTGGTTAGGAGGCGTGTCTTTCCCATAATTGATTGGCGTAGTTTTAGGTTTTTCAACTGCTGTATAAATAACTGTTTTGACAATATCTGCCACATCACCTGTTACGTTTGAAATAGCTTGAATCTCTGGTTGATCTGGTATTTCATCCTTGATACGAGGTGATATTATCGTTGCAAAAGTGGTATCACCGACCGCTGACCAATTGCCATTGATATGATCGCCTGTCACTTGATCAGTTACAACCGGGCGTATAAAGTGAAGAGGAACCGCAAGATAGTCTTCCGCAGCCTTATCACCATTTTTAAAGAGATAGTGTACTGTCTCATTGACAACTTTAATATCACTCTTGGCAGTTGTTTTGTGGGACAAATGAACCTCATAATGTTTAACAAGATCATCTTGATCATAAACAACACCAGTCATCGGGTAAGTATCAGATACTAAATCATAGCCCTTAGCTTGATAAACCTTGATCAAATCCACTGTCCGATAAGCATCTGTTGTCCCAAAATCACCTGATAATTCTTGACGGGCTAACGCTTTTTGCGTCGTATCATCAATGTAAGTGATACTTGCACTCTCTTGATTAGAAGCGTAGACCACCGTTTTGACACTATCAGCTGTATCCCCCGTCACCTTGTCAATAGCATCAATCTGTACGTAATCCGGTGTAAAACCTTTAAGGATAGGGGATACGACCTTTGTAAATACTGTTCCATTGGTTGCAGTCCAGTTACCATAAATTTTAGCGCCTGTCGCTTGATCAGTAGTGACTGTTCGTGTAAAGTTGAGAGGTGTTGCCAAATGGTCGTTTGCTGCTCTTTTTCCGTTTTTGTATTGGTAAAGAATCGTCTGGTTAACTGCCTTATTTTCTTTGCTATTGACTAAATGATGTGTCAAATGAACCTCAAATTTTTGTGCCTGATCAGAAAAGATTAGCTTAGTTTTAGGATAATTGTCAGAAACAACTTGATAACCTTTACGCAAGTAAGTAGCAATATCGGCTACTGTAGTATAAGTTGCTTCTTCACCAGTAGCGCCTGTAATTTCTTTTTGATTGAGTGCTTGTCCTGTTGTATCGTCAATATATGTGATGGTCGCAAGACCTTGTTTCCGTGTATAAACATAGTTAATATTTTGAACATTTGCTTGATATGTACCTGTGGGTGCAGCACCCATCACTTCCTTAAAAGTATAGCCTGGAATTGAGGCTTGATTGGTTGAATAAATCGTGTCAATATCGCCATTCGTTGTGACTGGTGTTTTGAGTTGATTTTGATTTTCATCTATGTAATTGGCAACGACAGTCCCTTGCGCAACGGTGTACTGAAAATTTGTAATTTGTAGCTGTTGTAGATTATAATTCTCACCGGTAGAAGCTGAGATAGAAAAAGACATAGATGAATTATTCCCAATCAAACTGCTCACATCCTGTTGCCATGTTTGTCCATCGTATGTGACCGTCATAATTTTTGATGTCCCGTTATAGAACATTTTAAACGGTTTAAATATATCATAACTTGGTTGAGCAATCGGTTGTGCCCCATCTTCAAGAGGCTGGGCAACACTAGTGGTTCCATCCACAAAAGCACCATAAGATTGACCTGACGCAAATTCACTTGGGTCAGGATTAAAGGAAGTCTCATGATTAGCGTTATAGTAAGTATCTAATTTAAAACCGAAAGCACCTTGCACACCACCGATACCAGCGGCGCCACCATCTCTTCCAACGACATCTGTGTTACCTGGATGAAATAAAAAACCAACACCATCTGCACCGCCCATACGACTGCTTTTATTACCTAAATTAATCAAGCCATTAAAAGTAAAATCTTGCGACATATCTACTTTTGTTTTCAGTGTCACATTACCTGATTGATGCTTTTGATTAGGGGTTAATGTTTGTATATGATCAGTCAGATCATAATTAAAATGTACTGCTGAGCCATTGCGCTGGAAATAATTAAGAAAATCATCACCGGAAACAGTCACTGTTCGACTTGTTACAGAAGTTGGTGAAAACGTTGGTGCTTTTTCCTCTTGCGTGTCTGCAACAACACCTATTGTCATCACGCGCGCGCCAAGTCCTAGCGTTGTCCCGCTAAGAATCAAAGCTACGCCAGTTTTAAATTTCATTTTTTCCTCCTATGATACTTTCATGTAACTATTTGAATTACATGAGCTAATTTAACAAAATTCATTATACTGCCACAAAATGAAAATAGCTAACTTTTTAACCTCATTTAATCAGCAACTGTTATAAGACATATACAAAAAAATCAGACAATTTAACTTTCCTTGCTTCTCCAAGAAAGATTTGATAGGTGCTCAAAAAGAATATGCTATACTAAGACTATGAAAAAGCTAGCCATTCTCTCTGATTTACATCTAGACGTTAATCAGTTTGATGAACAATATAAACAAATTCTAATTCAAACCTTGCAAGAACAACGCATTACAGATATCCATCTGGCAGGTGACATTTCTAACGACTTTGAGCGTTTATCAAAGCCTTTTTTAGCACGTCTGTCGCAGGACTTTACCGTTTCTTATAACTTGGGCAACCATGATATGCTGAGCATGGATGAATCCGCCATCACAGCCAATGACTTCCAGATTCGGACTATCGGTCAGAAAAAATTGCTGAGTTTTGCCGGTTGGTATGACTATTCTTTTTGTCCAGATATTAGTATTGAACAAAATCTACGGACTAAAAATACTTTTTGGTTTGACCGAAAGATTACACGTGATGTTGATGATATCACGGTTACTAACCGTATTCTGACTAAACTTGATGCTGTTTTGACGCGTATGATACCAACTGATAAAGCTAACTTGATCGTAGCCATGCATTTTGTCCCTCATCCCTCTTTCGTAATGACTCACCCTAAATTTATTAAGTTTAATGCTTTTCTGGGTTCCGATAAATTCCACGCGCTTTTTGTCAAACATGGCATTAAAGATGTTGTCTTTGGTCATAATCACAGATCTTATGACCGAGTGATCGACAGCGTACACTATCAGGCTAAGCCTCTGGGTTATAAACGAGAATGGTTATTAGTCAGCGATTACTTTAAAGCCTATCCAGCTTATCAATCGCTCAACTCTTATAATTTGCATAAACGCTATAATCTGGTCAAGAAAACAAAAGAATTCGATGCTTATCTCCTCACGCATTTTTCCGAGGAGCTCAAAAAATCTTTGGTTATTTTCGACGTTCAAATCTGACAAATGGCGGATAAAATGGTATAATTTTTGTTGAGAACTTTGAATGTTAGAAAGTTGGTAGGATGATGAAAATCCCCAAAGAAGGCGACTTTATTACGATTCAAAGCTATAAACACGACGGAAGCTTGCATCGTACTTGGCGTGATACGATGGTGCTGAAGACTAACGAAAACTCGATTATTGGTGTGAATGACCATACGCTTGTGACTGAGAGCGATGGCAGACGTTGGGTAACCCGCGAGCCTGCTATTGTTTATTTCCATAAGAAGTTTTGGTTCAATATTATTGCCATGATTCGCGAAAATGGCGTAAGCTACTACTGTAACTTGGCCAGTCCTTACACGCTTGACAATGAAGCTCTTAAATATATCGACTATGACCTTGATGTCAAGGTCTTTGCTGACGGTGAGAAAAAATTGTTAGATGTCGAAGAATATGAGCGTCACAAACGTCAAATGCATTATCCAGAAGATATTGATTTTATCTTAAAAGAAAATGTCAAGATTTTAGTTGACTGGATTAATGAAGGTAAGGGTCCATTTTCTAAGGAATACGTTGCCATTTGGTACGACCGTTATCACCAATTAAAATAAGACCTCAGTGATCTGAAGTCTTATTTTTTATGTCAAAAAACCTTACCATCTAACTCATGGTAAAGTTTTTTGTATGATGCCATCTCAGTTCACCACTTTTAAGAAATATTAAGCCAGTGACTTACATTTTGATCTTATTTTAAAAATGAGGATAACAATCAGGCAAAGCAAACCGATAAAATAGAGCACTCCCGCCACTTGTAATTCTCCGGTATCAGGTAACATACTTTTCTGGTGGACAGTATAAATCGTTTGTTCGCCACTTGTTCTGGGTAACTCTGGTTCTTCAGATGGTCTTGGAGTACCCGTTAGCCCGAGTTGACCTGAGACGGTTATTTCACTTGCCATGAAATCACCTCCCTGATGATTTAGATGTGATCACTTAAAAACCAACCGCATCAAATCTCAGACTCAACGTGTATTTCAACTTCACAACATTTGTTGTGGTTGCTGAACCAACGTATGTAAAGGTTGCTTTGTTTTTCGCGGCTGTACCAGCTGGTACTAAAGGATCAGTTTTAGAATATTGGTCGGCGCTATTTGCCAAAGTAATTAATTCATTCGTTGGTCCCTGAGGTGCTCCACTTTTAATGAGTTCGGTACTCGGTGTTGTCGCAGCATTACCAGTTGCAGGCCCATCTACCAAAAGATTTAAGTTAAAATCTCCAGGCACTGTTGGATTACTTGGATTAGCGGAAAAACCTTTAACACTAATTTTAACAGGACGTCCTGAATTATTAACGATATCATATTTTGGTGCTTTGATTACCGTATCACCACCATTACTATAAAAAATAGTATCAGTTGGCACTGTCACGTTAATCCAATCAACATCGGTTTCAGGAATTAAGGTATCTGGATCCGTATTATCAGCACCCAAGTTTCCGCTAATATTAATGTCTGCATCTCCCGCTCCAACAACATCTTGTGCCGCAACTGCTTGAACGCCACCAAATACAATTGTTGAAATAAGCAAAGTTGATAGTAATTTTTTCATAATTTCTCCTAAATATAGTTTAAAATAATTTAACGATAACTTCCTAATTGACATCAAAAACAACGCCAGCAGCAACCTCTCCTTTTTTAGCCTTTGTTTTTGGATCGTATAAACTAAAGACGGCAGTTGCTGAATGTGTTCCCTTAGCTAATGTTTTTTCCAGCTGAACATGACTCACCTCCTCTCCTGGTTCAATAGCTCCAGACGTATAAATCACATCGCCAGTTTGATCATCTGTAATAACAACATTGACCGGATAAGTATTGGTCTGAGGATTTCTAATATTCAGCATACCTTGTTGGGTTTGATTGTCAATCTTAGCTTTTGATCCAATCATCATATTAAACTGACTATTATCCGCCTTTTGCTGGGCAAGTTTCGCAAGCTCCTTATCAGACATTTTCTTAGCATCCTTCCCCTCAGGAAGGAAGTCACCACTGATAATCGTCACATTTTCTTTAGGCTTTTGCCCCAAAACATGGTAGAGACTATAACAACCACCTGCTAACAAAAGTAATAATAAGAGGATTAATAACCTCTTTTTACGTTTTTTCCTCAGTTCTTCTTGTTCTGTTTGTTTAAGATTTTGCGCTTTCATCTCTTACTCCTAAAATTTATGACGCTTGACTGATTGAAAAAGCCAAATTATAGTTGATTTGATGCGGCCCACCGTCTAATACCGAGACAGAATGTTCACCCTTCAGATAGAGAGTAGCTTCTCGATCATTATCCCAATAAGGTGTTAAAGCAATCGGCTGTCCTGTGATGGTGCCTGCTAGTAATGGATCCAAAATTCTATTATCATTTCCGGAAGGATGCTCAGCAACTAGTTTTAGATGGACTTGTTTTTTTCCTTGACAGTTGGAAACAAGTGACACTACAGGAGAACTATTTGACTTAATTGTCAATGTTTTTAATGCTAGATTAACAGGTACATTACCGTGATTAATAGCACTGTAATTTGTCAAATGTTATTCCTTCACAATCTCACCTGCTTTTGGCGTCCTAAATTCCAAGACATCCGGTAAAGTGACCTCAATATATGACGGCACCTCTACTATCTGCTCAATCCAAAGGCTCGATAAGGTATAGCCCGGTACACACGCCCCCTCTAGCTTGGTATATAAATAATAGGTTTGGGCAGATAAATTTTCAAACTGATAAATCGAGTCTGTTGCAATATTGTTCGTTGCCCAGATATCCTTTTGCGCCCAAAGCCCCTGAGATGGGAAAGCGTTTGTGATACTCGTTTGCGCTGCCGCTGCCGTGATGTCAGTCCCCGAATAAAGGCGTTTAGTCCCTAACTTGTAGCTGACCTTACTAATATTCACTAAATTTTCTGGTGTCCACTGATTAATCTGCACTCTGATTTGACTGAGATCCGTCCCCACCATCGGATCCGCACTCATGCCTGTAATTTTGGGGGCACGCGCATATACGACCGACTCACCGTTACTAATATCTGATGCCACCACGTTTTTATTGCCCGTGACATTTGGGCTCAGCTCTTTGAAGCCACTACTGAAATACTTGATCGGATAGGCATAGCCGTCTGTATCTTTCCGACTGAATTTAAGGGTTGCTCCATTGAGCGCTGACTTGCCAGATGGTGAATCAAACAAGATATAGTTAGGCGAGGTGGCATTAATCGTCGGACTCTCCCCTGAAAAGCCATCTTTTTCTGTCGTAAACCGACCGATCGCATCTTTGGCAAATTCCATGGTAATCGTGCCCAGTGCTTTAAAGAGTACTGCCTTCGATGTCGTGGAAGAATTATTACCAGAAATGGCTTTATACTTGAATTGACCTTTTTCTAGCACTTTAAGTGTAAAGTTTCCATCATATGAAAGATAAGGTTTATTTGTCGTAATATCCACTATAGCATTTTTACCAACCGTGACGGTTTGACTGCCCCCTGCGTATAAGAATGCTAACTCATTATAAGCATCATGGTAAATCGTGGTTTGACTATCTTCAGCAAAATTAATACTCGTGAAGCCTTGCGCAAACTCACCATCGTAGCCACCATTAGAAGTTCCGGCTTTGAAATTATTTTTTCCTTTGAAGGTTAGCGTATTAACATTCGTATTCGCATAAAATGGCTGACCACCTTTTTGGATGTTATAGTCAATATTTTCAACAACAAAATTAGTGTTGGTATTCACCACATGTAAAATACCATACCAGTTACTGTTGGGATAGGTCACATTACCATACTTAATATTTTTAAAGGTAATCGCTAAATTATTAGCACCTGTTATAAAATGATCCCCATCATAATTCGTACCGCTGTATAAAATATAGTGCCCATCACCATCTAATACGGTATTTTTGTTTATTGATATCGTCCGATCAGAATACGAGTAAAGAATATCTCCAGTTAACTTAATGTAAAGTGCTGTTTCACCTGAGGGAATACTCTGACCTAAAGCACTTTTTAAATCAGTAATTGTTGAAACCAAATAGGGATCATTTGCTTTTCCTGAACCACCTGAGATGGCCCGTGGTGTAATCTCTAAAACTTGTTGTGGTGTCTCGGTAGATCCGCCTGTAGTTTCCGATGTTTCATCTGCGCGAACAAAACTAGGAGACACAAAAAACAGTAAGAAAACCACGACCAATCCTCTTAATATTTTTCGCAATATAGATCTCCTCCATTCTAAAGAACTCAAATAAACATTTATTCTACATCTAATCATTATATGAGTTTAGTTTTTTAATTTAATGTATTTTATTACTTGTATTATACCATATAACATTTTTATAATTTTAATTATACATTTTTTTATCTTAAAAATCAACTATTTTATTAAAAAATTATATATTTCAATAACCTATTAAACGAAACTATTGATATAATATTAATCAGATTAATGAACATCAGACAAACCACTTTGTAAGACAGATATTAAAAATATCATCAATTAAAATAAGGCATCATTTTTCTGAAGCCTTATTTCTTTTACCTTAGAATCATTCAGGTCGAAGCCTGTAACACCTCTACCTTGATACTGTAGTTAACGACTTTAGGTCCAGAACTCATAGTCACTGAATGTTTACCATTGACATAGAGTGAAGCTTGATTACTCTGCTCCCAGAAAGGATCTAGCTTCATTGGATTGCTTAGCATTTGTTTACCTTCAACTAAGGGCCCCCAAGTTTCACTTTTTGCACTAGCGATATTCTCAGCAGTCAAATTCAATACCAATTTTCCGCTTTCATCTCCAAACTTATCAACGAGCGAAACATCAGGAGAACATCCTGGATTGGTTGTAATCGCTTTAAAATCAACGTTTGCAGGTACATTCCCATGATTTACAACAACATAATTATTCAAATTATCACTTTTACCAAATTCCCCTGACTGTATGCTATTAAATTCTATTTGATCTGGTATCGTCACCAGTAGTAAGGGCTGAACTTGAACAACTTGTTCAATCCAAGAACTGGCAAATGTATAGCCTGAAGCTGAGGTGCGTCCCTCATCTATTTTACTGTAGAGATAATAAGTTTGTGCTAACAAGTTTTTAAAAACATACATTGAATCATTTGAACCATCAACAATAGGTGAATCAATCACTCCATTAGCTGACGTTGCCTTATCGATACTATTTTGAGAGGTATCTTGGGTGATGTCATTTCCTGAATATAGTTTTTGTGTGGCTAATTTATAGGAGGTTTTCCGACTGTTTAATTGATTCATAGTATCTTGCTTGACCTGCGCTTCAATTATGCTAAGATCTTTCGCAACTTTCGATTCAGCATCTAGTCCTGCTATTCTTGAAGCACGCGCATATATTACAGAGTATCCTTTTTGAATATTTGAAGCAGAGACATTTTGACTCCCTACAACATTAGATACGAAATGATTCTGCCCACTTGCTGTAAGATAATCAATCGGATAATTGTAACTATCAGAATCTTTTCTAATAAACTTTGGGGTTATACCACTTAGAATCGACTTATTAGTTGCTGATGATTCAAATAAAATGTAATCTGGTGAAGTGGCATTGATTGTTGGATTTTTACCAGAAAAGCTATCTTTTTCTGTCCTAAAAATACCTACAGCATCTTTAGAGAAATTCAAAGTAATGCTACCTCCTATCAAACTATTTATTAATTTTGCTCCAGAATCTTTATAATATGAGCCGTAAAAGAATTTACAACTAAATCGTCCTTTTTCCTGAACATTAATTTGTGCATCTCCGCCATCTTGAATTAACGTTTCTTTACTTGTTGTAATATCTAGAGTTGCGTTCTTGCCAATATTAATTTGTTGTTTTGAACACCAAAATACTGCATCAGAATCAGTAGAATCGTTATACACAGTTGTCTTGCTATCATCCGAAAAATTGATGGTTGAAAATCCTTCAACAAATTCGCCACCTTTTTTATCACCAGCTGACTTAAAATTATTTCTCCCTTTAAAAGTTAATGTGTTAGACGGATTACTGTCCCCCCAAAATGGTTGACTACCATTTTTAATATTCCAATCAATATTTTCTACAACAAAATTTATTCGACTATTTATAGTGAATAGCATACCCCAATAACTATTATTAGGATAAGTCGTATTCCCATACTTTATATTTTTGAAAGTAATATTAAGATTATCAGCACTAGTTTCAAACAGCGACTGATCATAGCTTGTATCGTTGTATAAAATATAATGACCAGCGCCATCTAAGACTGTATTTTTATTGATATTTTTATTTTTATCGTTACCTCTATAAACAATATCACTTACTAATTGAATGTAGAGTGCATTACCAGATGTAATTGGTTTTGCCAATGCTGTTTGTAAATCTGAAACATTTGAAACTTGATATGGATTACTTTCTGTGCCATTCCCAGCTAAAGCAAGTGATTCAATTTCCTCTTCAGTATTTTGAATCTCAGTGGAAAAATTCGAACTACTTTCTGATGAAGGCGATAATAGCTCATCTGCATAGGTATAGATTCTTCCAAAAACAAACAGACAGAAAATTGTTAACACCATCTGAAATATCTTCTTCATTTAAATTCTCCTTTCTAACCTTTCCCCATTCCAACATATGTTAGATTCGTTGTGGTAATATAGCTACCTGATCTTTTGGGAGAACAAATTATTTTACTACCTAAACTTCAATGTTTACCTAAATAGTTAAACACGGTTCAAGTAAATCTCTAAGAGATAAACCAAATTTCAAACACCTTCGTTTTATATTTATTTACTGATGCTATCTACCACGCTTTAAGATTACATTTAGTATGAGCAAAGATCATTTTAGAGACAACTAACAAAACGAAAATTAAAATTAGAATAGCCAGACCAACAATAGGGAGAGCAACATGTTGACTTTCCCCCATTGTCGGCAAATCCTTTTGCTCCTGTACAATATAATTTGGTCCTTGATTATTATCTGTAGGTGGTTTTTCATGATCACCACCACTTTCGTCTTTCATCCCTAACTGACCAGAAACGGCTATTTCATTTTTCATGAAAATCACCTTCATTCATCAAAATGAGATGGCATCAAATTTCATACCCAGCGTATAATGCAATACCAGTGCTGTGGCTGATGTTGCAGTCCCACTAAATGTGAAGGTTGCTTTATTATCAACACCTGTTGCAACAGGATCAGAAGCTTTAAATTGATTGGCATTATTGGCAAGTGTGATTAACTCAGTAGATTTCGCAGTTATTGTACCATTTTTGATCAATTCTGTACTTGCTGATTTCGCAGGATTACCTGTTGTACCAGTTACATCAAGATTTAATTTAAAATCTGTTGGCATACCAGCATTATTGCTATCAGAAGTAAAGCTATCAGCTGTTACTTTAACTGGTCGTCCAGAGTTATTGACAATCGAATAAGTTGGTGCGTTGATATCTTTTTTAGCGGCTGTATTATAGAAAATTGTATCTGTTGGAATTGTCACATTAATCCAAGCAGGATCGGTTTCAGGAATTGAGGTACCTGGATCGGTATTATCCGCCCCTAAAGTCCCCTTAACGGGAATATCTCCAGTTGATTTACCATCAACTGTTTGATCAGCTGAAACGGCTTGAACGCCCATAAGGACAGTCATTGAAATCATAAGTGTTGAAAGTATCTTTTTCATTTTTTCTCCTATTTTCATTGTTATTCTACCTAATTTTGATGTAACAATAACATGTCATTAACATTAATATTGCCACTTTTATAAAGGTTATGCTTTTTAATTTTGTCAATAGAATAATATAAGTTTAAATAATGTAACCTCATACTAGGTCACTTTTACCATTTTTTAAGCCTGCATTATCTCACTTCCTCTTTTTTTCTACTTCTACAAGATGTCAAACAATACCTCCTGTTTATCTATCAGTTATCATAATACGAACAAGTTGTGAAGCCAACATGAGCTCTTTTAACTAAAGCATACTATCTTTCACATAACTCCTTCTCTAACATCCCCAATCCTTTGCTTTACATTTTTAAACCCACATATTTTACTTTTGCTAACGTCTACCATACTTGTTCATAAGAGATGACAAGTATTTCTACATCCTTTGAAATAGAACTAATTAATAAATTTACTTACTGATTATTCCAATTTTTTGATATAAGTTATCAAGACTAGGACAAGTAACAATTGAGAGTTATTCCCCCCATCGCTGCAGCGATTCATTTCACTCCTCTAAAATTACTTATATTAATCAAGAAAGTAAACCATAGGGCAATATGAGTAAGCGCTTACAAAAACACAATTGACTGACGCCTTATCTAAGATAAAGCAAAAGTTATCCGGAAACTTTTTTTTCAAAATCTTTTGATGTGCCATCATAAATAAAATTTTTAAAATCCGCACTAAATTTTATTGTTATTTTTTTGCAAGTTACTTATCATCTAATTGCCTCTAAAACGGTATTCTATACCTCATTTTTTCATTTGTCAAGAGATTGACTCGCATTAAATAAATGTTTTTTTATATAAATCTAAGATCCTATACTCTCTAAATTATTAATTATGAATCAGTTTATTACAAGCTTAGTAAACTTTAATTTTATTTGAGTAATTAAAGTGAGCAAATGAATAAATATTATTTAATGAATAAGAAGAAACTTCGTGGTATAGATTCAATTTATGACACATATGGAAATATAAAAACAAATATTTAATTAGTTTATTTTAATTTTATAGTTTTCTGTAATTAAACAATAATATTAAACCTCATTCATATTAAATGTACTGACGTTATTTATAAAATGTCTATAAGTATGAACTTTTTATAGAATACTTGTCCTATAAAATAAAAAACTCTTCCCCATGATTCTGGGGAAAAGTTCTTTAAAGTATCCTGTCCTATGTTAATAAAACATAAACTTATATTTTGTTGATAACTTTTTGTCTATTGATTTTTTTTTAGTTTACAGTGATCATGACACCAGCTGCAACTTCTCCCTTTTTAGCTTTTGTTTTAGGATCATATAAACTAAAACGTGCAGTCGATTTGTATGTGACCTTTGGTAATTTTTTTCTAGTTGAACACGAGTCACTTCTTCTCACATTTCAATAGAACCAGACGTATATATGACATTTTCATTTTTATCATCTGTAGTGACAACATATACCGAATAAAGGTTAGTCTAAGGATTTTTAATATTTAATTTACCACTTTAGGTCTGACTATTTATATCAGTCTTTGAATCAATCCTCAAACTAAACTTACTATCATCAGCTTTTTTCTTAGCTAACTCTGATAATTCTTTATCCGATATCTTCTTAGCATCATTTCCTTTTATCAAAAAATCAGCGCTGATGAGTGAAATAGTTTCTTTAGGTTTTGGTCTAAAAATAGTGTAAAAAGGCATAACATCCTAATAATAATAATAATAAAAGAAAATTAGGAGTATCAATAACATTTTTTCTTCTTTTTGTTGATCTTTAGTCTTTTTTTTCGTTCATATACGACTCCTATTATTTATAATAGGAGTGAATTAACTGTCAAAGACAGCTATGATGTCCCCCTATTTTACTAAAAAATAATATTTCTCAACTAATTTTTACTTAAGTCATTATATTAGTATAAAAGAGAGAATCAGTAAACTCATAACGACAAGTTGCTTTTTCAAACAACTTCATAGATACATTTTCTAAAGCAACATTGACTTGTGTAGTGTTTCAAAGGTCTCATCTCAAAATTTTTTTAATAATATATTCAACATTCATTTTAATTTAAGTGTTATTTTTTGAAAAGGAATATAAAGAGTAACTCTTTCTAGTAATTATAAGTAGATAAAAGTATTTGCTTAGGCTGCGAAAATGTCAATTTTTGATAATATTCAAAAAAAGAATCGTATGCGATATGATACGACGCTTTTTCGAATATTATCAAATTATATTTTTCAACAGGATATATTTACTTTGAGTTTTTTTGAATCAATTATTTCTATCATATTCTCTTTTTGCCAAAGCGAAATTTCCAACAGTTGCTGACGCATTATTGGCAATACTTGGAACTTGTAAATATGCCGATAACTCAGGAACTGAAACATAATCGTTTAAGAGTTCCGCAAATTGTTTACGGACGCGTTGCATCATATGTTCTTGTGCCATGACCCCACCACCAAAAATAATTTTTTCAGGTCGGAGCGTCAAAGTCGTTGTTACAGCCGCTTGTGCAATGTAATAGGCTTGAATATCCCAGACATGTGAATCTAATCTGATATTTTCACCCCGAACACCAGTCCGAGCTTCAAGTGATGGACCTGCTGCGACACCTTCCAAGCAATCACAGTGGTAAGGACAGACACCCGCAAATGCTAAGTCTTCTGGATGACGTTTGACAAACATATGTCCCATTTCTGCATGAGAAATACCACCGATAAATTCACCATCTTGGATGGCACCCGCTCCAATACCTGTTCCGATTGTAAAATAAACCAAGCTCTTAAGTGATGGATCTAATAATTGTTCACCAAAGGCTGAGGAATTCACATCTGTCGTAAAAAACATAGGTAAATCCAGCTGGTCCTTCAAGAAACCAATCATATCAAAATTTGCCCAATGAGGTTTAGGTGTTGTTGTCACGAAACCATAGGTTTCAGATCCCCTATCAATATCAATCGGCCCGAAACTACCAACCGCAATCGCCACAACAGATGATCCAAATTGTTTAAAGAAATCAACTGCCTGTTGCAAAGTTTCTTCTGGTTTTTCTGTTGGAAATGTCGCACTTTCAAGAATCATCAACTCTTCATTGCCGACTGCACAGACAAACTTTGTGCCACCTGCTTCAATACTACCAAATAATTTGCTCATTTTACCTCTCAATTGAGTTGACTTACAACTCTTTCCTTTCTTCTTGTAAACGTTTCCTACATTTTAACATAATCCCAAACAAATAACCGATATAATCGGTTATTTTAGTTTTATTTTGCTACAGGGGCAGTCGTTTGGATAATAGCTTGACCAACCGTAACAGTTTGATTATCAATCCCTTGAACTTCTACAAATGACATGGTATTGGTCACAATGACCATCACTGTCGCTTCATATCCGGCAGCTTTAATTTTATCAATATTGAAAGTACCTAATAAGTCACCTTTCTTCACAACTTGACCTTGTTTGACTTGTGTTGAGAAGCCGTCACCTGCCATTTGTACCGTGTCAATGCCGATATGCAGCAGGACCTCTGCACCATTAGCAGTCAAGAGACCATAGGCATGCTTGCTGTCATTTGTGACTGTCAAAGTTCCATCAGCTGGTGCATAAATTTCACCTACAGTTGGTTCAATTGCAATCCCTTTACCCATCAATCCTGATGAGAAGACTTGATCTTTAGTTTCAGAAAGTTGGATAGCTTGTCCTGTCACAGGCGCAAAGAGTTCTTCAGCTAAAACACCTTCAGATGTTTTGACAATATTAATATCCTGAGCTGTTGTTCCTGTCGTTGCGACATTAGCAGGTACATCCATGCGACCTTTACCATAGATATAAGTCGCTAAGAATGCAAGGACGAAGCTAACCGCAATACCAAGCATGAACATTGGAATGCTAGCAGGTTTGATCGCAATAAAGCCGATGATTCCCGCAGGCCCAAGTGATACGCCACGCACACCCGCAAATCCCATGATAGTAGAGGCAATGCCGGCTGCACCGAGACCAATAAAGAATGGGAATTTGAGTTTGAGGTTGACACCAAACATAGCTGGTTCAGTAATCCCTAACATAGCAGAGAAAGCTGAAGATGATGCGAGACCTTTTTGTTTTTCGTTTTTCGTCAAGAAGAAGATGGCAAATGTTGCCGCACCCTGAGCAACGTTTGCTGCAGCCGCGATTGGGAAGATGAAGTCACCCCCAGTTTTTGCAATATCAGCAAGTAGAGAAGTTTCAATCGCTGGAAATGATTGGTGCAAACCAGTCAACACAATTGCTGAATAGCCAAGACCAAAGATACCATAGCCTACACCTCCTAGTGTATTGACGAGCCAAACGAGACCATCAGTCATTCCATTTGAGATACCACGAAGGACAGGACCAACTACTGCAAATGTCACAAAACCTGTAATAATAACGGCTAACATCGGTGTGAAAGTAAAGTCAATCGCATTTTTCAAATGCTTATGGAAGAATTTCTCAAGCGTTGCCAAAATCCAAGCCACACCAATGACTGGTAAGACTTGACCTTGATAACCGGCTTGGGCGATTTTGAAACCAAAAACATCCCAGTACGGCATTTTGTTTGAAGCAATGGCTTCTGCTACACCGTAACCATTAACGAGGCTAGGCATTACCAACATCATACCTGCTGCTGCCCCAAGATAAGGATTACCGCCGAAACGTTTCGTTGCTGAAAATCCGATTAAAATAGGTAGGAAAGCAAATGGTGCCGAGGCCATAAGATTGACAATCTCAGCAAACCCTTGAATACCTGGGACCATCTCAACAATAGACTGAGGACCAAAGAGACCTTGACCTGTCAAAACATTGTTCAAGGCCATCAAGAGACCGCCTGCAACCAAAGCAGGAATCAATGGTACGAAAATATCTGATAAGACTTTAATCAACTTCATAAGTGGATTTGTTTCAGTGTTGGCAACGTCTTTCAGCTCATCTTTCGACACTTCGCCAACTCCAGTAATCGCTACCAATTCTTTGTAGACAGTATTTACATCACCTGGTCCGACGATGATTTGATACTGACCATTGGCTTCAAATGTCCCTTTCAAATCTGCATCATCGTCAAGCGCTGCTTGATCAATGTTAGCTGTGTCTTTAACAACTAAACGCAAACGTGTGGCACAGTGGGCTGCTGCGACGAGGTTATCCTCGCCAAGTGCTGCCGCAACTCGTTTTGCTACTTCTTTGTGATCCATAGAAATTCCCCTTCAAATTGTTACATGATAATTCAAGTCATAGAAAATCATTTCTACAAATCAAATTTCAAAGTTCACTTAAAATAATGTCGTTGCGATATCAATTGTCAAACGTTTGATACCGTTTACATTTTAAATTATAACCTGTTTCAAAAACATTGTCAAGCGTTTGACATAGAATTTTTTTTGCATTATAATTTGATTATGATAACTAAAAAAGATTACTCAAAACCTTGGACTTCTGCTGAGCGCTATCGTGCTTATGCTGACTACTCACCTGAGTTTATTGCTGACCTCACAACTGCTGTCGCAAGCTCAGCTTACAAAAATACTTATCACATTCAGCCAAAGACTGGTTTACTAAATGACCCAAATGGCTTCTCCTACTTTAATGGGAAGTACCATTTATTTTACCAGGTCTTCCCTTATGGGCCAGTTCACGGCCTCAAATCTTGGGCGCTGATGACATCAACGGACCTGATTCATTGGACTGATGAAGGGTTGAAACTCTTCCCTGATACCGTCTTTGACTCACATGGGGCTTATTCTGGCTCTGCTCTCGCTCTTTCTGATGACGAACTCTTCATTTTCTATACCGGCAACACGCGCGGTACAGATGGCTCACGTGATGCTTATCAAAACGGTGCCATCTACAGCAAATCAGGTGACGTTCAAAAATTTGATGCCCCACTTCTTCGAACACCAGCAGGTTATACCGACCATTTCAGAGACCCCATGATTTTCGATGCCAATGGTCAGAAATTTGCTATCATCGGCGCACAAACATGCGATGAAGCAGGTGTTGCCGTCTTAGCTCAGGCAACTGATGACAGTTTAACATCTTGGGACTATAGAGGACAAGTTCAGTTTACCCAAGAAAAGATGGGCTATATGATTGAGTGTCCTAATCTGGTCTTTATCGACCAAAAAGCCGTTCTCTTATTCTGCCCACAAGGTCTTGATAAATCAATTGTTGACTATGATAATGTCTTTCCTAATATGTATGTCATTGCAGAGAGCCTTGATACTGAGTCTGTAACGCTTACTCAACCAAGTGCGCTCCATAATCTGGATGATGGGTTTGAAGCCTATGCCACACAGGCTTTCAACGCTCCTGACGGTCGTGTCTTAGCCTCTTCTTGGTTGGGCTTGCCTGATCTAGATGTGCCTTCAAACGTAGACGGATGGCAAGGCATGCTCAGTCTGGTTAAAGAACTAACACTGAAAAATGGTCAACTTTACCAGTACCCGGTAGTAGAGACTTTGGCGTTACGTCACGATCAACAAGTAATCAACCTATCAGAAGTTTCCTTTACCATTGGCACCAATAGTTATGAACTTGAGATTGAAGTAACTGAGGATAATGAACTCTATCTTTTTGCTGATGCTGACAATTCTTCTCATCTTTCGCTCAAAATCGATGTGAAAAATGGTAAAATAGAACTTAATAGAGCAAATCTTCCTGTTAGCTGGGCTGAAAATTATGGTACGACGCGTTCAACACATGTCGCACCTGGCAAAGTCAAACTCAATCTCTTTGCGGATACATCATCACTTGAAATTTTTGTCAATGATGGTGAAAAAGTTATGTCTAGTCGTATTTTCACAGCACCAGAAAACACTTATTTGTTCGCCAAAAATAGCCTTTCTGCTAATGTTTGGCAACTAAAAAAATAAGGAAAAATTGAGTCCTCAATGGCTCATGAAATAAATTTATGGCAAATCTAAACGATGTCGCAAAAATTGCAGGCGTCACCCCTACTACTGTTTCGCGCGTCATCAATATGCGTGGTTCCCTGTCTCAAAAAACGATTGATCGTGTGCATGCTGCCATGCGGGAATTGAACTATCAACCCAATGCCATGGCACGTTCTTTGCAGGGTAAGAAATCACAGTTGATTGGCCTGATCTTTCCATCCGTCGCCTATCCCTTTTATGGCGAGATTATCCATGCGATTGAGTCTAAGCTTTTTGCGCGTGGTTATAAGGCGATTTTGTGTGACAGTGAAAATGATCCTGTTAAAGAACGTGCTTATCTGACCATGCTCATGGCCAATCAGGTTGATGGTATCATCACCAGTTCCCACAACAAGGAAATTCATGAGTATGAAAATGATAACCTGGCCATCGTTGCCTTTGACCGTTACTTGGCAGATGGGATTCCTATAGTTTCTTCTGATAATTTGGCAGGTGGTGAACTAGCGACAGCCTATCTTTATGCGCAAGGCTGTCGTAGGATTGCTATGGTCGCTGGTGTATCAGATACCATCAGCCCAACACAAAACCGTAGCTTGGGCTATCAGAACACGATAGCTGAAAAACAGCTCACGCCCTTCATTCATTATTTAGCAAGAGAAAGTGACCTCAGCCAAAAACGCGAGAGCATTCGTCAATTTTTAGTTGATCAAGCACCTGACGGCGTCTTTTGTTCAGATGATCTGACTGCCGTGATTGTCCAAAATCTTGCGACGACGCTTCATTTAGATGATCTCAAAGTTGTCGGCTATGATGGCACACAGGTCATTCAAAGTTTTATGCCAAGTCTATCAACCATCGTTCAGCCCATTGATGAGTTAGCCGAACTCATGGTTAAAATTCTGATTCAAAAAATTGAGGATGAAAACTTTACACCTCAGGCTAATTACGTGCTGCCCGTGACATTAAAAAAATAAGAGTGGGACAAAAGTTTTTAGTCACTAAAAGAGGAAGGTAAACTAGGCAATGAAATCAAAACTGCCAGTTTGCTTTTCACTTTTTTCGTACTGTTTTGCAGAAAGACTACCAATTTGGTATTGTTTCTTACGAAATGATTATGTTGCTTTACAATCTATCAAAAAGCTATACAAAAATAGGCTATGGTCAATTCCAATTAACATTGAAGATTGTTCATAGCTTATTTTTTGAGGATTTTTGTCCCAGCCTTTTTTTTAGCTTACTATTTGCGTTAATCCGATAACATCGATAAATATATATCCAATCTCTCATTCACATATCCCGAAAATAATTTTGTCATTGCAGATAAATTATGGTTAACAAAATACTCGTCAAACGCCAGATAATAATTGATTCTATATGTGAATTATATATTAATCGGTGGATAGCCTGCTTTCATCAACTCAAGGTTCACTAACAATCTCCCAGTTCTACCATTGCCATCAATAAAAGGATGAATCCCTTCAAACTCAATATGAAACTTCGCCAATCTCAATACAATATGTTCATCACTTTCTTGATATCTTTTCATCAAATCTACCATGTGCGGTAAAATTAAGTATGGTTGTACTGGTTCATGTGCTGCACCCATGATACGTACTGGAACTTTTCTATAAATCCCTCTATCCTCTTTTTTATCGGAACATTAACAAGTTATCGGAACAACATATTGGTGATTATCGGAACAATAAGACTACTTGCTCTTCTCCTTAAATATAGAAAAAAGAATCTAGAAATTTTCGTAATTTCTAGATTCTTATATATTTTATGCTTAGGCTCAATCTCGCCAATCCAACTCTGACCACTCGTCTCTCAAGATACCAAATTTAACTGAATCCCAGTATTGATTTTGCCAAAAACGAACCTTGCGAATTCTACCTTCTTCAGTCGATTCTCTCTAACTGAGGCTTACGACATTCACCAATGACGAGTGGTGTCCGCTCAACTAAGACTTCGCTAAATTCCAGTCCGAACCATCTCGCTGGTGTCACCGTGATTTGACGAATGGCAAATTTGGTTTGCATAATCAAACGTGACCAGTTAGACAATTCACCGGCATGAGAAAGCTCTTCATTGAGCATGACAAATCTAAAGTCACCGACTTCACGATTTTCAGAGACTGAGTAAGTCTGTACTTGTTTTTTAATTTCACCTGATGCCATCAATTCTGATACAATCTGACGTAGATAGACATTAACTGACTGACTCACTCTAAATCCTAAGTGCAATTTGACAAGCACCACATAATCAGTTCCCAGTGTGTCAATTTCATACTGTTTGGTGAAAGGTTCGTCTGTAACAGAAACGTTGACAAACCAATATACATGAGCACGTTTCGGATTTCTATCCAATATAGAATATAGAATTGGCGCATCTATTTCATCATCCACCATGTACTTGGTTAAATAAACGACATTGGTTTGCAAGATAGGGAGTGAGTGATCGTTTCTCAAATGATCCAGTTGAGATAGGTAATCTTTGACAGGCAGATGCTCGACTAAACCGTCTGTAATCTGACTACCCTTGTACCAAATATACATGATCACGATAATGGCAAGTGCGATCAAGACCGCGACATAACCACCATGCACAAACTTGTCCAAACTTGACAGCAAGAATATCATCTCGATACCAGCAAAGAAAATCGGTACAGCAATCGCAAAGAATGCCTTGGCACGTGTCTTCAAATAATAATGCAGTAAGAAGGTGGTCATGAGCATAGTCACTGTGATTGACAGGCCATATGCTGCTTCCATTTTTGTAGACGATTGGAAAACAATCACAACGATAGATGTCGTTACCCATAATAAGAAGTTGACGACTGGAATATATTGTTGATTACGACTCTTACCAGGATAAAGGACATGCAAGCGTGGCAAAATTTTCAAGCGCATGGCTTCGCTGACAAGTGTGAAAGAACCCGTGATTAAGGCCTGAGATGCGATAATCGCAGCCAACGTCGCAAAGAGCACTGCTAAAGGCATCAAGGGATCCGCAATCATTTGGAAAAATGGATTCATCTCTTTGAATTGATGAATGTCAGTTGATAAGAGATAAGCGACTTGACCAAAGTAATTGATGATCAAGCTGATTTTGACATAGGGCCAGCTTAAATGAATATTCGATTTCCCAACATGGCCTAGGTCACTGTACAATGCTTCTGCGCCTGTTGTGGCTAAAAAGACATTGCCTAGAATGAATAGGCCCAAGTGATTATCAGGACTAAATAATAGCTTGATGCCATAGATTGGATTTAAAGCTCTTAAAACGGATAGATCTTGGAGCAAGTTGGCAAAACCTGAAACCAAAAGGAAGGTAAACCAAAGGAACATGATTGGCCCAAATAATTTACCGACCGTATCCGTCCCAAAGCGTTGAAAACTAAAGAGGATTAATAGAATGGCCAAGGTAATGACCACAATCACTTCCTGCGAATAGCCAAAAATTTCAGTAAAAATCGGCAGTGTGCGTAAGCCTTCTATGGCACTAGTAACTGTAACCGCTGGTGTTAAAACACCATCCGCAAGGAGGGCTGCACCACCAATAATAGCAGGAATAATTAAAAATTTACCCATGGGTCGAACGAGCGCATAAAGTGAAAAAATGCCGCCTTCGCCTTTATTATCAGCATTCAGCGCAATCATGACGTATTTGACGGTTGTGAGTAGTGTAATCGTCCAAAAAATCAAGGACACACTGCCGAGTAAAAAGTTCTCATTAATCTCGCCATGATTGCCTGCGATCAGGCCTTTCATGACATAAAGTGGGCTAGTACCAATATCACCATAGACGATCCCCATGGCTATCAATAGGCCAGCAGTTGACCACTTTTTATTTATCTTCTTCATTTCTAAATACCTTCCTCGGAAATTTTAGGCACAAAAAAAACCTAAATGTCCTGATCATTTCTGTTGAAATATAGAACACCTAAGTCTTGCAATTTAAGAATAAACCAGTGATAATAACTTACCACAGAAATGTTGATTTATTCAGTCGTATACGACCTGCTACTCCCTTAAGTCAATAGAGTCATTTTAACAGGATAGTGGACCAGTGTCAAGGAATAACACTAGTAAAACTAGCCTATTTTTGCGCTAACTTACAAGCCAATCCGATCAAAGACTTCGTCCACTCGACTAGCATAATAAGTCGGATCAAACAGGTCTTCTATCTCAGACTCAGTCAAGACTGACATCACTTGCGCGTCAGATAAAAGTTGTGGTTTAAAATCTACTTGATTGTCCCATGAGTAAGCTGTTTTTGGCTGAACCAAATCATAAGCAGTTTCACGTGTCATCCCTTTTTCGATGAGTTTGAGCATCACACGTTGGCTATAAATCAAGCCAAAAGTACTGTTCATGTTACGAATCATATTTTCTGGGAAGACAGTCAGATTTTTGACAATGTTACCAAAACGATTCAACATGTAGTTCATCAAAATCGTTGTATCCGGTGTAATAATCCGTTCAGCTGAGCTGTGTGAAATATCACGTTCATGCCACAAGGCAATATTTTCATAGGCTGTCACTGCATGACCACGAATCACGCGCGCAAGGCCAGTCATGTTTTCAGAACCGATTGGATTACGTTTGTGTGGCATAGCTGAGCTGCCTTTTTGACCTTTGGCAAAGAATTCCTCTACTTCACGTTGCTCAGATTTTTGCAGGCCACGGATTTCAGTCGCCATGCGTTCAATAGATGATGCGATAATCGCTAAAGTACTGAAATACTCCGCGTGCAAATCACGTGGCAAGACTTGTGTTGAGATCTCTTGGGCAGTAATGCCTAGTTTGCCACAGACATAGCTTTCCACGAATGGTGGAATATTGGCAAAGTTACCAACAGCACCTGAAATTTTACCCGCTTCAACGCCACGCGCTGCATGCTCAAAACGCTCAATGTTACGTTTCATCTCAGAGTACCACGTCGCCAATTTCAAACCAAAAGTCGTAGGTTCTGCATGCACACCATGGGTACGGCCCATCATGATCGTAAACTTATGTTCACGCGCTTTATCAGCAATAATCGCTGTAAACCGGTCAAGGTCAGCACGCAATACATCGTTAGCTTGTTTAAAGAGATAGCCATAGGCAGTATCTACAACGTCAGTTGACGTCAATCCATAATGGACCCACTTACGTTCTTCACCTAAACTTTCAGATACCGCACGTGTAAAGGCTACCACATCATGACGTGTTTCTTGTTCAATTTCAAGAATCCGATCCACATCAAAAGTTGCCTTTTCACGAATCTTCGCGACATCTTCTTTCGGGATTTCTCCCAATTCTGCCCAAGCTTCATCAGCCAAGATTTCAACCTCAAGCCAAGCTTGATATTTATTTTCTTCAGTCCAAATAGCTGACATTTCTGGGCGGGAATAACGTTCTAACATGTTTTTATGTTCCTTTTCTCTTATAAACTCTTATAAACTTATCGCACAGTCATCTGTCAAAATTGTCACATGACCCATTTTGCGATTTTCCTTTGCTTCAATTTTACCATACAAATGCAAATGTGCGCTCGGATTTTCTGTCGCAAAATGTTGTGCAGCTGACAAATCCTGACCTAAAACTTGCAGCATAACAGCTGGGGACAGTTGCGCTACCTTTGGTAATGGTTCACCCAAAATACCACGGATATGCAAATCAAATTGTGAAAAATCACACGCTTCAATCGTGGCATGACCAGAATTATGCGGCCGCGGCGCGATTTCATTGACCAAAATATCATGATTGGTCACAAACATTTCCACACACAAGGTACCTGATAATTGCAAGGCTTGAGCGATTTTAAGCGCCATACTTCTCGCTTCTTCTGCTAAATACTTAGAAATTCTTGCAGGCATAATCGTTTTATCTAGGATATTGTTACGGTGCATATTTTCACAAACTGGAAAAACCGAAAACTCAGTCCCATTACCAGAAACAATGACAGAGATTTCCTTTAGAAAGCTGACAAATTCTTCACTGACACAGGGTTGAAGATCCGCAAGATCACGCGCTTCTTCCCAGTCGACAACATTCTCCACAACGACTTGACCATGGCCATCATAACCACCTGTTGCCGTCTTGACGACATGTTTTTTAGACAAATCTAGATCGTTTAAATCTTCTAATGTATTGATGACTGTATATGGTGCTACTTTGACACCAGCTTTGGTCAAAAAATCTTTTTCAAAAATGCGATTTTGAGAAATACGGAGTAAGTCTAAACCTTGCGGTAATTTATCTTCATAAGGGGCTAAAGCATCTGCTGAAACATTTTCAAACTCATAGGTCAGCACATCAGCACGTGCTGCTAACTTGGCAATTGCAGCCGTATCATCATACTTAGCAACAATTTGTTCTGCTACAAGCGAAGCAGGACAATTTGGATCTGGATCAAGGGTAATAACCTTATGCCCCATATAAGTCGCAGAAATAGCCATCATTTGTCCCAGCTGACCGCCACCGATAATCCCAATCGTTTTCATATCAGTCAAGTTCCTCACTACTTTCTATCACAGCTTGTTTTTGATCTTCACGGAACTTAGCCAGACGATTTGCCAAATCATCATCCGAAATAGACAAGGTTTGAAGTGCATAGAGCCCAGCATTTTGTGCCCCAGAATCACCAATGGACATGGTTGCTACTGGTACACCACCTGGCATTTGAGCGATGGATAAAAGTGAATCTAAACCATTTAAGGCACGTGACTTAACAGGCACACCGATAACTGGTAGTGTTGTTTTGGCTGCTACCATTCCTGGTAAATGGGCTGCTCCACCAGCCCCTGCAATGATGATTTGGATGCCACGGTCACGTGCTGTTTCAGCAAATTCGAACATCAAATCTGGTGTTCGATGAGCTGAGACGACTTTCTTTTCATAGGCAATGCCAAATAGGTCAAGCACGTCTGCTGCCTTTTTCATGGTTGACCAATCAGACTTGCTACCCATGATGATGGCGATTTTAGGTTGATTAAACATTTGCTTTATCTCCGATATCGTTTCTATAAAAGAGTCCTGTTGTATCTTGCGCTTTTAATTCTTTGTAGAGGATAGCTTGTGCGTCAGATACTGTATCAGCTGACGTTTCTAAAAGATAAACGCGACCACCATTTGTGACGAGTTGACCATTAACATTAGATGCTACCCCTGCATAGTAAGTGGTAATGTTTCCCGTCGTTTTCTCAGGTATCTTAATACCTTTGGCATAATCCCCTGGATAACCTTCAGAAGCGACGACAATGCCTAATGTAACACCGCCATTGAACCAAGTGAAATTAGGGGTTTGGTCTGCTAATAAATCTCGCATGTTGACCGCAAAGTCCGATGTCAGACGTGGCAGGATAACCTGCGTTTCAGGATCCCCGAAACGCGCATTAAATTCAATGACTTTGGGGCCGTCTGCTGTTAAAATCAAACCTGCATATAAAATACCTGTGTAGGGACGCCCTTCGGTAATCATTCCATTGACAACGGGTTTAATAATCGTCTCAACTGCCGTGTCAACGACTGATTGTGGTAAGTGTGGTACTGGCGAATAAGCGCCCATACCGCCTGTATTAGGGCCTTTATCGTTGTCATAGGCTCGTTTGTGGTCCTGGGCTGTCGGCATCATGTAAAATTTATCATTTTTTACAAAGGAAAAAAGTGAAAATTCTTCACCAGCTAAAAATTCTTCAACAATAACACGTGACTTACCAAATTTGTTATTTTCGAGGACATCGCGGGTGAAATCTATTGCTTCTGAGACTGTTTCAGCGACAACTACGCCTTTACCAAGTGCTAGGCCGTCAGCCTTGATGACAATTGGTGCACCTTTAGCCTCAATATAAGCAGAGGCTTGATCAAATTCACTGAAAGTCTTGTGATCAGCAGTAGGCACACCATATTGATTCATGATTTGCTTGGCGAAATCTTTTGACCATTCTAGTTCTGCTGCGCGTTTGGTCGGACCAAAAACAGATAGACCTGCCGCTTCAAAGTCATCAACAATCCCAGCTGCTAAAGCATCATCTGGTCCTACAAAAGTAAAGGAGATGTCATTTAACTTTGCAAATTCAATCAGTTCAGCATGTTGAGCAATGCTAAGTGCGACGGTTTCAATCCCATCCAAGATCATGCCTGCATTGCCTGGTGCAGCATAAACAGCTGTCACTTCAGGACTATCTAGTAATTTTTTTGCAATCGCATGTTCGCGCCCGCCTGAGCCTATGACAAGTAATTTCAAGATTTTTTTCCTCTTTATGCTCTCTTTTACATTATTTTGTTTCATTCTATCATGATTATCAGTTAAAAATGGTAAAAACAGGACAAAAAACCTAAAATCCGATTAAAATGTTCGGTTTTCTATTACCTAATCATCACATGTCGTACTCCATTAATATATCTCGACCATGGAAAATCAGTTTTGCACCTTCCTGAATCAAATGGTGGCAGCCATCTGACACCCCATCTATGATATTACCTGGAACGGCAAACACATCTCTCCCCTCTTCCATAGCCCGCTCACAGGTAATCAAACTACCTGAGCGGAGCTTGGCTTCTGTCACTAATACACCACGAGATAGACCTGCAATAATTCGATTACGCTCTGGAAAATGATACTTCAAAGGTTTTTCATCTGGCCCATATTCTGATAAAAGGAGCTGATGTTTTGCGATATAAGCCTGCAGTTGATAATTTTCTCGTGGATAATTCACATCTAACCCTGTTCCAATCACAGCAATTGTCTTACCTCCATTTTTCATAGCAGCAATATGACTAGCTGTATCAATGCCCCGTGCTAAGCCACTAACAATCACAAAGCGATCTTGCAATTCTTTGATGATCTTCTGAACACTGGCAACCCCTACTTGACTGCAATCTCGACTGCCAACAAAACCCAGTTTGGTCTGATGAAGCAAGCTCAAATCTCCCTGATAAAAAAGTAAGACGGGCGGATTATAAATTTCTCGCAAAGCTTCAGGATAGACCTTATCCTGAATTGAGAAAGACGGAAATTTCTGAAACTCCTCTCGTATGGCTTTTATGTCAAATGATCGGAATTTTTCCCAAAAATGAGCTGACTGTTTCATCTTAACTTGTCGAATAAAGGCTGGTAAACAGACCAAGGGGTTTCTTTCTTGACTGTCTGCAACTAGGGTTAAAAACTGATAAACCATTAAGTTTGACATGCCAGCTTTTTTTAAGCGATAGATATCGAAATTTTGCATAAAAATAGTCCTTTCAATATCATATACGAAAAAAAGCTACGATTGCTCGCAACTTTTTGACTAAATCTAAAATATTTTTGATTACTTAGATTTGATATAGTTAATCCCATTAGCTTTAGGACCAGTTGACTTACCAAGGAAGATGGCAAGAACCAGAATTGTCAAGACATAAGGGGCAATTTGCAAGTAAACACTTGGAATACTTGAAATCACAGGAATTTGTGTGCCGACAACTGAAAGACTTTGAGAAAGGCCAAAAAAGAGACTCGCAAGCATAGCACCAATCGGGTTCCACTTACCAAAAATCATAGCAGCCATGGCGATGAAACCTTGCCCTGCAATCGTAGAACCACTAAAGTTAACTGAGATTTGTTGGGCAAAAACTGCGCCACCGAAGCCACCAAGCACACCAGAGATCATAACACCTGAGTAGCGCATCAAATAGACGTTGATTCCAAGTGTATCTGCTGCTTGTGGGTGTTCACCGACTGACCGCAGACGTAAGCCAAAACGTGTCTTAAACAAGACGAACCAAGCGATAAACGATACGGCAATGGCAACATAACCAATCAAAGATGTCTGTTTAAAGAATATTTTACCGATGACTGGAATCTTGTTTAAAAGCGGAAAGTCCCAGTAACCAAAACTCTGTTGAATGTTATCTGTTTGGCCTTTGCCATAGAAGACTTTAACCAAGAAAACAGCTAGTGCTGGTGCCATAAGGTTGATTACCGTACCAGAAATAATGTGGTCAGCTCGGAAATTTATCGTTGCCACGGCATGGAGCAAGGAAAAGATCAGCCCAATCAAGCCTGCAAAAAGGAGGGCGATCCAAGGAGTGGCTTTACCAAAGGTACCTGCGAAAGTCAGGTTAAAGACGACAGATGAGAAGGCACCCATAATCATGATCCCTTCGAGACCAACATTGACAATCCCACTACGCTCTGAGAATGTGCCACCTAAACTGGTAAAAATCAAAGGTGTCGCATAGATCAACATAGAAGAGATTAGAATTTGAAAAATCGTTGTGATTGTCATCAGCTCTCACCTTCCTTCTTAGCCACTTTTTTAGGAAATTGCGGCAAAATTTTCTCAATGACAAACTTAATCCCAACAAAGAAAATGATACTTGCAATCACAACATTGACAATTTCTGCTGGAATACCTGTTACGTTCATTCCAGGAGCCCCAACTTTCAAAATCGAGAAGAGGAAGGCTGCTAGTAGAATACCGATAGGTGAATTTTCACCTAATAAGGCGACTGCCATCCCATCAAAACCGATAGATAGACTTGAATATTGGACGAAGAAGTTTTGGAATGTTCCTAAACCTTCCACAACACCACCTAAACCAGCTAGGCCACCAGCCATTAACATCGAAACAATAATCGTCCGTTTAGAGGAAATCCCTGCAGATTCAGAGGCATTTGGATTTAAACCAACTGCACGAATCTCAAAACCGAGCGTTGTGCGTTTGAAAATAATCGCAACAATGATAATCGCAATAATCGCAATAAAAATACCGATATTAAGCCGAGAATTATTCGTGATTGATGTTAAAAATGAGTTTCTAAATGTCGCATTGGCACCAACTTGAATCGTTGAGTCTTTGGATGCCATGAGTTTTTTGGCAAATCCATAATGCACCAAATAAGTCGTTACTAGTAAAATGATATAGTTCATCATGATCGTCACAATCACTTCACTCGTCCCTAGAAAGGCTTTCAAAAAGCCAGGTATGGCAGCCATCATGGCACCCCATGCCGCACCAATGATAATCACAAGTGGAATCATGATGGCACGTGGTAAATCTGGAAAGCTAAGTGCAAACCAGACCGAAGAAATCCAGCCAGCCAAGGCTTGACCAGACATCCCAATATTGATCATACCAGCTTTCATGGCAACCGCAAAGGATAGGGCTGTCAAAGTTAATGGCCCCATGCTGCGGAAAATTTCACCGATGGACTTACTGTTCCCAAACGCTTGAGTCAGCAAATCTTCATAGCCCCAAAGTGGGTTGTAACCAAATACCAGCATGATGATGGCGCCTAGCAAGAAACCAGCGACAACAGCGATAACTGGCACAAGGCCTTTTCGAATTGATAAATTTTTCATGTTTACCCTTTGCCTCCTACCATCATCACACCAAGCGCTTGTTTTGAAGTTTCCCGAGGATCAACAATGCCCTGAATTTGACCATCATGAATGACTGCAATTCTATCTGAGACATTTAAAATTTCATCCAGCTCATATGACACGACTAGAACTGCCTTGCCTTCATCTCTGGCACGGATCAAACGTTTGTGGATATATTCAATCGCACCAACGTCTAAGCCACGCGTTGGTTGACTCACAATCATTAAATCTGGATTACGATCAATTTCCCGAGCGATGACAGCTTTTTGCTGATTACCACCAGAAAGTGACGCTGCTGAGACGAGTTCACTTGCACCACGAACGTCAAATTCAGTCATGAGGTCACGCGCATGGCGGTTAATTTCTTTATAGTTTAACAAACCATGACGGCTTAATGGTGCCTGATAGTAAGTTTGTAAACTGATGTTCTCAGCAACAGTCATCGCAAGGATCAAACCATCACGATGTCGGTCTTCTGGAATATGCGCCACTGACATTTCAGTAATTTGACGTGGTCTGAAGTTAGCAACATTTTGACCTTTAACATCAATTTGACCACTCTCAACATGCTGAAGTCCCGTAATGGCACGGACTAACTCACTCTGACCATTACCGTCGATGCCCGCGATACCTACAATCTCACCCGCATGGACCTGCAAAGAAAGCGATTTAACAGCTTGGGCTCCACGACTTTCGTTAACGACTAAATCCTTGATGTCGAGGACGACTTTTCCTGGATTGGCGGCTTTTTTCTCCGTCACAAAAGAGACGCTGTGGCCGACCATCATTTCTGCAAGTTCTTTACTTGAACGTCCTGCAACGTTAACTGTTTGGATTGATTTCCCACGACGAATGACGGTCACACGTTCTGCAACCGCACGAATCTCATCAAGTTTATGGGTAATCAAGATGATTGATTTTCCTTCTTTGACGAGATTTCGCATGATGTCAAGGAGTTCTAAGATTTCTGCGGGTGTTAAGACGGCAGTTGGCTCATCAAAGATGAGGATGTCCGCTCCTCTATAAAGTGTTTTTAAAATCTCAACCCGCTGTTGCTGACCGACATTAATATCTCTAACTAAGGCATCAGGTTTGACCTCAAGCCCATACTTTTGAGATAGTTCTAGAATTTCTTTTTCGGCTTTTTTGATGTCTAATTTGCCACCATGGACTGTTTCATTGCCCAAGATAATGTTCTCAGTGACTGTAAAAGCATCCACTAACATGAAATGTTGGTGAACCATCCCAATCCCAAGTTTGCTCGCCTTTGATGGTGAATCAATTTTTTCCAATTCACCATTGACCAAGATTTCACCAGAGGTCGGTTCCAGCAAACCAGATAGCATGTTCATGAGGGTTGACTTTCCTGCACCGTTCTCGCCTAAAAGCGCATGGATTTCACCTTTTCTAACTTGCAAATCAATCTGATCATTTGCAACAAATTCTCCAAAAATTTTAGTGACTTTGCGCATTTCTATAACATTTTGTGCTGTCATAAAAACTCCGTTCTACTATTTTGTCCATTTTATTATACCATATTTGCGATTGCTGAATGTATACGATTTCATCTAAACTCAAAAAATTCTAGGCATTCCCTAGAATTTTAAGTCAAAATTCAAGTTAATTAAGTTTTGATTATTCAACTCATGCTTTGGCGATGAGGGTTTCAAGTCCGACTTGCATCATATCTGTAAAGGTTTTTTCGCGCTCTTCAGCAGTCGTATCTTCATCCAACACAAGGCTATCTGAAATGGTCATTAAACTCAAGGCCTGCACTTGATGTTTAGCTGCCAAGTAATAAAGCGCAGCGGCCTCCATCTCAACAGCTTTAACACCCATAGTACCGAGCTTAATGTTTTTATCGAATAGATCAGAGTAAAATAAGTCTGCAGACAGCACATTACCAACGTGAGTGGTCACACCCATGTCTTTGGCAATGTGATAAGCTGTGTCTAGCAAGTCAAAATCAGCGATTTGGGGCAGGTCATACTCAGGCCAATCATTTTGGATAATGCGAGATGTCGTTGCAGCGGCTTGAGCAAGGACTAATTCACGAACGTGAACGTCTTTAGACAGCGAGCCAGCAGTTCCCACACGGATCAATTTTTTGACGTCGTATTCTGTGATCAATTCATGCGCATAGATGGAAATAGAGGGCATCCCCATACCAGTTCCCATGACTGACACACGCTCACCTTTATAGGTGCCCGTATAACCAAACATGTTTCGAATTTCATTAAACAAGACAGGATTTTCTAAGAAATTCTCAGCGATAAATTTTGCACGCAAAGGATCTCCTGGTAACAAAATCTTATCTGCAATGTCACCTTTTTGAGCAGCAATATGGATTGACATTAGAGTTCCTCCAAAATTTCCTTGATCAACGTTTTAAAGGTCTCTTTAATCCGTGTAGTCACTTCTACAACTTCTTCGTGATTGAGTTCAGCTTGTTTACCAGCCGCATGGTTGGTAATCGCAGAAATTCCAAGGACACGCAAACCAGAGTGAACGGCAATAATCACTTCTGGCACAGTCGACATCCCGACAGCATCCGCACCGATCGTTTCAGCGAAACGAATTTCGGCAGGTGTTTCATAAGTTGGCCCAGTGAAGCCCATATAGACACCTTCTTGTAAGTCAATACCTACACGATCAGCAACAACTTTCGCTGTCGCTTGATAGGCTTTATCATAGGCACTTGACATATCAGGGAAGCGTGGTCCATAAGCATCCAAGTTTTCACCGATGAGTGGGTTTTGACCTGTAAAGTTAATATGATCATTGATCAACATCAAAGTACCAGGACCATGTGTGACACCACCTGCAGCGTTAGTGACAACGATACCAGTCGCATCAAGTTCAGCCATGACACGAACTGGGAAAGTCACAACATCGAGTGGGTTACCTTCATAAAAGTGGAAACGACCTTGAAGTGCCAGTACTTTTTTACCTGAAAGTGTGCCGTAGACTAACTTGCCAGCATGGCCAGCAACTGTTGATTTACCCCAGTTCGGGATGTCAGCATAGTCGATGACGACTGGATTTGAAATCTCATCTGCAAGCTCACCTAAACCTGATCCTAAGATCAAACCAAAATCAACTTCTTTTACACCTTGTTCTTGTAGGAAAACAACAGTTTCCTTTATTTT